>Ga0126342_10002931_pt1 | contig 27501 bp, 19 predicted proteins | sample Cyp1metagenome_FD_92528 | JGI IMG/M metagenome (GOLD analysis project Ga0126342, IMG submission 92528) | Coral microbial communities from Lord Howe Island, Old Settlement Bay, Australia - Cyphastrea 1 metagenome | ecosystem: Host-associated > Invertebrates > Cnidaria > Coral ... | reverse complement strand
TTGCATTAAATTGCCAGGTTCAATCCCCACTGATTACTTTAGTACTAGATATGGTACCTCTGAAAAAGCCCAAGGTGACTGTCAAAACATACCCCTGATGAAATTGAGCCAGCTACATGTTTTTAGCTAGATCGAAAAAATGGAAGATTGGGAATTCCAACATTATCTTCAAGAGTTTTATGATGGTATCATGTTACATCTAAACAAAAATACCACCATAAACTTCATAAACATCCATCATTTGTTGTGGATCATCATATTTTTATAATTTGTGGATCCATCATTTCCCGGCCATGTGAAAGCCATAGGTTAAACCGGCGCCTGTTTGTCCAACTGCTCCTTAGTCCTCCGAGCCTGGCATGCCAATGATGGGCGGTCATAATGGCTTGCAGATGAAACATTGCGATCCATCAAAAACAGTGGCTTCACCAAATAACAAGAAACTGTTTAGTGGTGAATCACCAGTTATAATTTTCAAATCACCAGTTTAGTGGTGATTCAACTTCTATAACTGGTGATTCCTCATGAAACCACCATTGATAGCATGCTGATCGACGGCGCGTTGCGCCGAGGATTTCACCTTAAGATGGAAATCTTTCGGCATCAGCTGGATCCAACATGATCCAACTAGGATAGAATTAGATCCATAGTACCACCAGTTGTCCAGAACCGATATAACTAGGTGATACAAAACCAAGCGTAGTGGGGATAGAATTAGATTTCACCGGATGTAAATTAACGATGAGATCGAAAGGGGGGTGCATCATACAAAATTGGTGTAAAAGAAACCAACATTTTGAGGGGATTGACAGTCGAACAATAGGGATCCAATGAACGATGAACATGGGTTTGTCCAAGAATTTGCCTGATTCGTTGAAGTACCATAGTTTGAGTTGAACCCAAATAGGGAGTCAATCCATAATTGGGTAAATACCATTTGCCGGCCCCCATCAATCCAAGTCGTCCTAATTCTGTCGGTGACTCCAAGTTTCTCCATTTGCAGGCCATTGGCCGACCATTTCCAAGCCATTTCCCCACCACTTATTAAACATTCCACAAACATGTAATGGATGATTAACCACTTAGAAACCACTCATCAAGCAGCATCTAGTATGGTTACTAACCACTTATTAACTACTAATCAAGTACTACTTAACCACTTATTAACCACTTATTAACCACTTCTTAACCACTTCGTAACCACTTCTTAACCACTTCTTAACGGGTGACGCCACGCCGCTTCTTCACCACGAACAATTTTTCGTTTGGTTATCCCCATGGGCTGATCCTGGCCTTGTCCTCACGCAACTTCTCCAAGGACTCGCGTTCGCGGCGGAACATCAGTTTCAAGGCATCCCATTTGTCGTGCTCCTGGGGGAGTCGACGATTTTAAAATGACACGCGTTCAGATGTTTTTTTTAAACATGTGGGGTTGGTATGGGTTTAATGTGGGCTTTTAAGGTTTCAATATGAGTTGAAGATCGCGGTTTTCATAAGTTCTCATGAGTTTCTTATCGATTTGAGGATAAATAGAATTGGGAACTTATATATGATTTCATATTAGTTTGATACGGGTTTGATATGGGTATCAGTATCAATCAATATTATGCACTAGATGTCAGTGGATATTAGATGAATTAAAACGAATAAAGCAATAATACAATTTATTGGGATGAACTACCCGCCCATAAGTGGCTACAAGTAGCTCATGTGACCAGCTCAGGTATGGGGGGTTCACCCCCAATCTGAACAAGCAAGAAACTTTTTTTCTCGGTTTGAAACACGTTCAAAAGAAATCAATGAAACTAGAACTGTGTATGGTCAGTGTTTGGCTTCCGAATCCAAGTCCACCCAAGGGTGACCCCTAAAAAAGAACTGTTGGCGAACTATTTGGGGCTTAACTTCAGTGAGCAACAAGCAGCAACAACCACTGCTTGTGAATCATTCTGGGGATCACCTGGTTAGATCTCCATGCAGTGACCGTAACAGGTTCCCGAGGACATGACCTAGACTGGGGCTGGTTGCTGGTTTATCAGGTTAGATGCTAATGTGCTAATGCATGTATGGTTTTTGGAACCATTCACCATGCATGGAACTATCATGGAACTCTAGGTTAAATGGCTTAATATGGTTTAAAAACATTGGTTCAACCATATTATATATCTCAGCCTTCCAGTTGGTTTCCCCAACCTTTCCTGCTTGGCTTTGTTCATCTTCAATCGCCGAAGTTCTTTTTTGGCTTTTCGACACCGATACGCGCCCTGGAGGAAGTCACGGCAGGTACCGTACAACTCCGTAATGACTTGAGCCATACGAGTACCAGCCCGAGCTGATCAGACTGCGAAGATGTTCTTTTACTGTAAAATAAAAATATCTATATATGTATAAATTGTTATATATATGTATATATGGGGATTTCCATCAATGGGGGTATCAAAATGAATGGTTTTTAATGGCACATCCCATTAAAATCGGTGATTTGGAGGTACCCCTATTTCAGGAAACCACCATATGTGTTTCTTCATGTTAGGTGTCACATGTTTTCACGTGACTGAACGTTTACCCTCCAGTGAATTGACATAGATGTGGAAAAAACACCTTTTGTAGTATAGGTCATGTTCCTTGGAAACGTATGGGGGGTATGGGTTCTCCATATCTATACTTTGACTTACTGGAAGCAAAATTAACAAGTATATTTAAAGTTTACCAACCCAGAGTCGGAAATTGTAAAGCCCATCCTACTCTTCCAGTGTGCTATCCTGAGTCTGTTTCCAAGCTGTAGGGCAAACCATTGAAATGTAACCTACGGTCAGCTAACAAAAAATCAGAAAAGTAGACTCAGAGGCAAATTGTTATGGTTTGCATCTTTCCGGTGGTTACTACACATGTATGTGTACGCATATATAAATCAATACACATGATATTAGACATTTAGAGAAATAGTATTGTCCTGAAGCATACAATGCAGAATTAGCATATGCTTCACATTTCAGTGAGGACTCCGTGAAAATTCAAAATCCAAAAGAAACTGAAACTTTTTGGATGATGATCCATATATATATATGATAATAATAATAAAAATAACAATAATAATAATTAGTAAATACTGTAGATTTCCATTCCAGAAATCCTCCAGGATGTACTCGGAGGATCCATCTCATTTTTTTTTGTAGAATCCTTACGCGCCTAGTTGGTCCATGTTGGTCCCCCATTCATGGGCCTTCATGGGCTCCTGTGGGCATGATCCCCCACTGACCTTTTCAAACATGTCAACCCTAGATGAATAAACCCCAAAGTGCCGAAGTTGTGGCTGATTGGGTGGCTACCGTTGAAGTATTAGATTGGGGAGTACCACTAAACCATCCATGTTCCAGGGATCCTCTGCAAAGCCTGCCTGAATCTTCTGCGCCGCTCGTGTCCTTTGCTGAAGCTCCACGTCTTGCAGCCGTTTCGAAGTGATAGACACCTTCAGGGGCAAGGGGTTGTTCAAAGATGTAGCTTGGTATACAGGATATATAACGGATATAATGATATAATGCAATTGTCTGCGTGGAATTTAAACATCAAGTTTGGCGGCGTTTTTTTCCAGCAATCTCAGGCTCAAAACTGTTCAGAGCAGTGAGCACACAGAGGTAAAGTACCAGGTGTGCTCCACCTGCTCGTGTTCAGATTCCTCATATTTATATAGTTCCCAAAGCAGAATCACCAGAATCTCGAGAATGTACCTGAATGATTCTTGATGTTGTTCTGATGCCATAGAGTTCGGGCAGCCCAATTTCGGTCCTTGATGGTGTCTGAATAATTTCAATTCTTGGACAAAGTGCGAATTCAAACGCTCAATCTGGATGGAATTTTGAAAATACATCCAGTTTAGATAGTCGGGATTGATGGGGAAAGAAATGGTTGTTCTGGCAACACATCAAATAGTCGAAAACACCTTTTAAGATGTTTCAAAGGAAAACGCATTTTTGAAGTGATTTAACCAAAGAAATCAAACATGGGATACCGGATACCATTTGATATTAATTAAATTCATGGGTATTGAGAAAATCGATGCATGACATGGCCACGGACGCCAATGGAGTATATTCAAACTTACCGGATTTTGCCGGAATTTATTGCATTAAACCAAGAGTGGAATTTAGATGGGAGGAGTTGAATAGGTTTGTTCCAAATCCATACACACACTCACATCAAAAGGTGAAAGGAGGACTCACAAACATGGTTTCAGCTCCTACAAATGGGGTATGTTTTACAAAGACATATTACCAGTATGATTCTCCGCAATGTAAGGTATAGGAACAAAACAAATATAGGCAATTCATTCACAACTGTAAGTAACTGGATGTGCATCCACGATTTTTTCTCATTTAAAGCCAGGCAATTTTTCTCTGGGACGTGAGCTATGTAGGATGATGTTCGGACCTTCATCCAAGAATAATCCCTTCATATCCCTCCACCATTCATATCAAGCACCCCCATGGTTCATGGTCCCAGGTATGCGACTTCATCGCCCACTAAACCATGGTTTCTGGAGGGGGTTTAGTGTTAGGGGGAAAGGATTTTCCCAGTCTTCGCGAAATCACACAGTTGGGTTGATTTTCCTCCACTTTGTTGGGTCACACCCCAACAAACACAATTTTATGATATGGTCTCTTTTAGCCTTTTAGCAGCGGCGGAACACCAATTATGCCTGGACAAACCACTGTGATTTCAATAGTTGAATATATGACATATTTGATATGAATTTACAATATACTATACATATATATATATATATAGGTATATACATATATGCATATATACCAATATACCAATATACCAATATACATATATACATATATACATATATACATATATACATATATACACATATACATATATACATATATACATATATACACATATACATCAATAAATATATACATATATACATATATACACATATACATATATAAATAAATATATATATATATATATATATATCTATATTTGTAAACAACACCACTCGTTTTACTAATGGAGGCGTGCCCATTCCTCACTATCTGGGAAGGAACCCCCCTAATTATATAATCCACTGAGTTGATTCATTCACCCAGGATCGGCAGGTTTTTTTGGTGATAGCCCCCTCAATCCGAAATATCAACCCATTAGAGCCTCTTGCAATCGTCGCTGCTGTCGCTGCAAGCGTCGCCGTTCCCTGGGCACGTGCACAAGTTGCCATCTGTGCCAATCAGTTTGTGGAATCAAAAAAATGTTTGATAATATAAAAATAACCAAAGATAACTATACAACAATACGTCTAATTTTAAACAATCATTTTTTCGTAAAACATTTGCTTTTGTATTGATTTCTATGTTTTTTTGCTACTGTGATGGGGGAACGTTCGGGGGCATTGATCGTGTTTGATTCGAACAAGATTGGACAGTGTAGGGCACATGAGAATGAAACAGCGTTGCTTTGTCCATTTGTATCTAATCCAAGCATATATTGATTTCCAAATGTGGCTGTAAATGAGCCCTGAGTCTGCGACAACCGATGCAAGAAAGGACGCCTGTATGACTCTGGTGGAAATTTTTGAGCTCTGCAACAAGGAGATACCTATGACGTTGTTCAAGCAGTTGAGGCAGACCAATCTAGTAGCCACCGCCTGCATTCCTGTGGTTGTGGTCAAATATGCAGATCCGGTGTCTGTGCCAGCTGGGTTGTTCACCATGGGTCGGTCCGTCAGCCCGGTAACCAAAGGCCTCACAAGCGCCAAACCCAGGACTGAGAAAGCATAAAGATCCAACCCTGCTGAGATGCTGCCAATGACGAGCAATCCAGCGATGAGCAGGAAATAGGTGAGGCTGGTGGCTGTGAGAAAACGCCCTAAATCGGACTTGCTGGCAGTCCAAATGCCTATAGTCCTGCACCCAAAGTATAAGGCGCTGACAACCAAGCATATATTGATTTCCAAATGTCACAAACCATGCGGGATCAATACGGTTTTCGTGTTTTGGTGGGGTACCCATTTGGAGTGGTGGCCATCCCATCACAAGTCCCGAATCAGTACTGAAATTTCCGGCCATCTAATGCCGAACCACCTAATGCCAAATCGCCGTTTGGAACAAAAACATGTTCAAATTGTTTCAACTCTATTTTTGCTACTGTAGGTGTCAATAATTTGGCCAAGTTCAATATTGTTTGGCACCACTACAATCCATCCAAAGTAGCCAAACCTTGCACAATGGAGATGCTAGCATTCAATGCGTTGCGCCATGTGAAATGTTCTGCCCAAAACTACGCACATATTGGTGACCATTGAATTATGGGGCAGCTTTCGCATGTCCACTGTAACCGCAATCTTATAACCATTGAATTTCAAATCAACAAAAAATCCATGAGCAAACTATATGGTTGGATTGTCCTCAAATGTCCCCACGTTCCATAGATACAATGACAATTTTCAGGCACGTGCGCTTGCTTGAACTTGTTCATTGGAAACAAGTTCATAGGTTGGCCATGATTTTCTCATCAAGATGACAACCTTCATTGTTGAGGAAACCCATATCATATTGGATCATATTGCTGGGTAAGCTTCACTCTTTGAGGGTGGCAATCGGAATTTCTGATGCTTAGATAAATCCGTCGCACTGGTTTAATTCAAACATTGGATGGTTAAATCCTGAATGTGTTCCTTACTTCCCCGTGTTTGATTTTTAAATCATGCTGTTGGGTGTTCATCCACAGACCTCTGTTTCAGACACAGTCACTGAGAGTCACGTCGGTTCTACATCGTCGTCAGAGACAAGCGACTCTTGCACAGCTCGGTAGCGTTGACGTGTCATGCGGCCGCGCCACCAAGCTTGCAGCCTAGGCAGCGCAACAGAGCCAAACATGTCACCGGGGAAGCCATGAAAGCTTTGACCACTCCGTGGCTTCCTTGAATTTGCCACTTTCATAACGAATGTCGAAAACATAGAGCCCTTTTGCTGACAAGAGGAGAAAATTGGCAGCGACTTGTCAGGAGCATGGTTCTTAAGGTTCCTTTAGTGGTGGGATTAAGAAAGCAAAGGATGATCAGCCATTGGGTTTTTGCGGGTGCCTCCTGTTTCGTCAATGACATTGCTAAGTAAGGGGTCGCTATTTAGCCGCAAGGCAAAATGCAGTGGTGTTTGGGGGCCCCGCCGGGTTTGTCCAAACATTTTGGGAATGTCACTAAACCCACGGGCCCATCATGATTCTCCCGATGAAAGTCCTTGGGGCGTAACTCTTTTTGGAACATCAAAGCTGGGGCCAAATTCGATGGGCTCTTTGATGCTCAGGCGAGCGGTGCCAATTCTTGGCTACGTCTTTCACAATGCGTGTGGCAACTTTGCAAGACAAGGACCCTAAGGAATGCTGGGTAATTTTGCCTGTTCCATTTAGCGGAATTGCCGACAAGAAGACTCTCTGAAAATGGGATATACCATGCCATCCCCCCAAAGACTTCCTATTTTGCGCCGCGTGTCTTGAGGCGCAAGGAAAGCGGTTTGCTTCCAGGTTTTGTCAGTAGAAATGGTCTTCTGACCATGGATCTTGTCTCTAGCTAGCAGTTAACCCATTTAGTAGTTTGTTCGTAAACATGACATGGTTGCAACATGTTCTAGCCTTGCCGGGTTTTACCATTGCAGTTCGTCTGTAATGTTGGATGCTGATTGGTGTAGGCCCAGCCCCCCAAACAATTTGGGCATACTCTATTACTCGACATTTTCTTGGGATCAGGACGGGGGAACTCAGGATGATCAACTTAAGTAAAGATTTCAATTGATGCCAATCTATGTTCAATTGATGTTCCTTTATAATCTGAAAAAAAACATATTAGTAAGGATTTCAATTGATGCCAATCTACTTTCAATTGATTGTCCTTTTCAACCTTAAAGAAACCAACTGATAAGAAAGGATTTCAATTAAAATCAATCTACTTTCAATTGGTGTTCCTTTTAAACCTTAAATACATCTATTGATAAAACATGATGTCAATTGAAATCCATCTGCTTTCAATTGAGTGGCCTTTTAAACCTTAAAGAAATCTATTGATTAGTAAAGATGTCCATTCACATCAAATTACTTTCATTAATTTTCCTGTATAGCCAAACGACATCTAAGGATAGAACACATATCAAGTGATATCAACCTACGTTCAAATGATTTTCCTTTTTATATAAACGTTACAGAAAACGAAGGATTAGTAAAGATTTCAATTCACATAGTTATACTTTCATTTCATCTTCTTTTATAAGCAAAAGACATCTAAGGATCAGTAAGGATATCAAATTCATATATATATATATATATATCACTTTTAATTAATTTTCCTTTATGACCCGAAAGGAAATCCTTTTAAACCCAGAAACAAATCCCATACACAAATATATATATATATATGTATATATATATGTATATATATATATGTGTATATGTATATACATATATATATATATAAAGAATTCCCATAGAAATCCCATAGAAACCCCATAAAATCCCACAGAGAACACATACAGTAGACATCTTATACACATATCATAGAACTGCCATAGAAATTCCATAGACATCCCTTGGGAATATCATAGAAATCCCATTGGAATCCCATGGTAACGTGAAGGCCATGTCGCTTATCAGCCGTTTGACTCCGGGGTCAGCTACTCAAGACTAAACCAAGTTATATATGGTTGTGAGTCAAAACCTTGTACCCCTGGTGAACATCAAAATAGCTGGTAAATCGATGTTCATCGCCCTAAAAATGGTATTAATAGGTATTGATCCATCCCCATATGAGATGATTATGGCTTAGCTCCCTGAAGTCTCCTTTATCCTTTCCCCTTGACAATCTACAGTAACAACATGGGGGATTTTCCCATTGATCCCCTTGGAAATGCGATCAGCGGCTGACCTTGGGATTTGACAGTAGAACGACTAAAACGAGGCATGCAAAAATAACAAAAACATAGGGCTTGAATTGGCTTAACCATGTGTAGTAACATGATGTGATATTGCTGCGAATCTGCGACCTGCAAAAAAAACACACTTTCTTGGCTGGCTAATCAACTTTTCCATTTAACATTGGCTGTTAAGTTGTACCCCGCACGCCTGGACCAAGACCCACATGTTGACAGCCGCCACTTGGCAGTTTTGTTCGGGTTCGTTTAGGATCACACATAGAGATATCCTCCCTTTCCTCGCTGGAAATCATTTCCTCATAGGTGAGGCATAGTCCATCAAAGGTTCAGCCTTGTGACACTCAAATTGCTTGCGTTCTGTTTATTTTTACATCTCAAAACATTGTAGCCCCACCAAAGCCAAACACATTTTCTTCTGTGATTTGTTATCCAGCTTATATGAAACCTGAGTTGAAATTAACATACCTGTAATCCACATGAAAGCTGGTGATTCATCCAACCACCTGCATATGTTTTTCAAAATAACCCCGGGGAAAAAACACTGTAAACCAAGGACCCACAAAGTACACGGGATGGACAAGTGTATTTATATATATATATGGGCCGATGGGTGTATGTATCATTATGTATCCATGACTTGTTTCACCTTGAATTCCATACTGAAATGATTTTTTTTAAATCCTAGAGTTCGTCCGAGATTATGGCCTGTAAAATCATGATTTTCACGGACTGCGGGATTACGTTGCTCCGAGAAAATTTTTGAACATGATCTTGCAAATTACTTGTCATATCTTGTCATTGTCATTTTTGGAGGGGCCCACGTGTGGTCAGCTAAATCACAATAAGCCCTGGCGGCTTCGCCAGGCCCAACACACACACACACCAGCCACAAGCTGTAAGAAAACAGCTTGCCGCCGAGCAAAAAAAACACGTAGTGTCGAGTCATATCTTTGGCTGATCCTGTTGGTCAATTTCCATGGTCCTCATGTCTCTTGATTCTATGGTATTCTGGTGGAAAAAAAGACCCTAATTTGTGGAACCCCATGTCAGCCAAGTGGATGCCTCGAAAATCATGGTGCAAAAGTTGGGATCCGTCCCCCAAAATTGTGAAGATGTTCCAACAGTTGAACCCACCAAGCAAATTGATGGATGATTATCCCATGTGATTCGAGTGTTTTTCCGGCTGGCCAGAGGCAAGCACCCAGTCAGTCTGACCCAAACAAAGGTTTCCCATGGGAGAAGAAGTCCCATCATTCCGTGCCAATTATGTTGGTTTATAGTTTATATTCACATCTGACATGATCAAACATCACCCCATTAATCAAGAAGAACATGAAGGATGTATTTGTCGAATAAATATGTATATGGGAGTTGTCAACATTAAAGAAAGGAAGTTAGGGAGTACGACAGTACGGTATTTTACGGTACTCTTGTACTCCTAATTCCGTTCTATAATTTTGGCAACTCCTGTATATGCATATAAATATATATACATACATTATCATATAATATTATATAATTCATAATATATATATATATATTAATTATATGCATACTTATGCTTATTCAAATTGTACCATGCATGGTATGGAATAACGTTGCCTTGTCCCCGGCCGCCCCCGCATCAAAAACCGCCAGCTGTCCCCCGGGCGTCCGGGCTTCACGGCATGGAACGTCAAGCGTTGCGTCTCCCGGTCCTTCAGCATCTTACGGGTGGCCTGGCTCTAGCTTCTGGTGACCGATGAAATGATGGATTTAGCCTCTGGTAACATAACTGTGGACAATTACCATGTTATAGCTGGGTAAATCAACTATAACTGGGCAATTTTCAATAGCTATGGTTGTTTACCAGAGGGTATAGCTGAACACTGCTCATTGATCTTAGCAAAGCTATGTTTTATCTCTTGGTTGTAGTTGGTTGTAAAATGTTGTATAAACAAATAAATAAATATCCATGAAATATCACCAATACTCCGCTTGAATATCCAATGAACTTTCCAATATTGGCATATTTTAACCATGTAATCATGATCATCCCCTATCCATCATTGGGGTTTTGCAATTGATGAAAACATGACCATCCCCGTCGTTCCCTTTCCGTTTCATGCCGAACAGGGTCTCGCAAGCTGGTAACAGCAGACATGCGACTGTTGGCTATGTCATGTCTGACGTAAATTTGGTCATGGTTGTCGGTTCGCAGGGAAACCCTTCTATTTGGATCTGATGAAAGTTTCTGACCTCAAAGCTTTGACAACGTCGATGGCAAATGCGCATTTGGAATAACCCGGAGCTGCGGCCACAGATCATCGACAGTTTGGCTGAGACGAGCCATTGGATGATTTGACCAGCAATGCGTGGATGAAGCACTCTCCAAGTGGAGCTTCCCTTGTTCGCAAAAAGGGAATACATATATAAAGCTATATATTTATGAAATCCTATGTCCATTTATGATATTTTGTAAAGCTGTTTATACATATATACATACATACCATAAAAATATACAAAAAATAATCCCCATGAACATCCCATTATCCCATTCAAACCACCATCTGTTTTTCGTGGCAACTCAAACCCGAGAAGGCTTCAAACCCCAGCGCCGTCCCTTTAAACTGGCTGGTTGATAGTGATTCCCCTCATGGATTGTGATTATCTCCAATATATTGGTTCGCATCACCTCCCTACCAATCAATGGGAATTCCAGGATCATAAAATGGAGGTACTGTAGCATATAAGGCCATATGTTCTGGTGATATTCACTTACATAGGCCTGAAAAATAGGCCTTATATATGGAATCGGTACCTCCATTTTAGGATCCTGAAATTCCCATTGAACCAATCAATCAACCATCATTTATCAAGTATATATATATATATCCCCGTAAACTGTTCAAGTTTAAACACCCTAAATCTAGCCATCGCAATCGCAAATGGATTTCTTTCCACTATTGTAATTAATCCCCAAACTAATCATGAATTAATCAGCCATCATGTATCAGTTATACCCACTCATATCATTCTTATATCACCATATGTTGATATATTTTGATGGTTAAGACCATATTAAATTACTATACTACTATACTCTCCGGTAATCAAACGTGGCAATCGGAAATCCACATTCGAAATGTGGGTTTCAAAAAAGGAAAATTACCGAAAACTAAGTAACGTTAGTATTTTCCAGCAAGCCATGTTTGATTACCGGAGGGGGTAACCATTAATTCTGGGCAAATTATAATAATTCACTAACCTGAATTAAGGCCATTTGGGGATGATTCCCCTTATTAACCATGATTTCCAGTGAGGTCGCAGTGAGGTCGTTGTAATTTACCCAGATTAATCAACCAGCAGAGCTCGATCGGCATCGCAGGCATCGGGCATCGCAGATTCCGCACCTCGATGCTGAGCTGCTTGCTTCGCGCCTGGCGAGCAGAATCCTGGGCCTGGGGTACTAACATAGATCTGGTAAACTAACCAGCAATTGGACAATGGATTGGTTTAAGTGAAAATCTATGGTTTAAGGGAAAATTTAGTGGCTTATAAATCAGATGGTTATAAATCTATAATCTAGTTTGGTTTACAAATCAATGGATTGGTTTAAGAGAAAATTTACAACCCCATGATCTTAATGGGAAAATCTATATGGTTTCCGGTGTAGATTTTCCCTTAAACCAATCCATTGAATAAATGTCTGTCCATATTATATAGTAACCCATAGTAAGGGGAAAATGATGGGATCATGATGTTTAACCCTCTGGTAAATAACATAACTATGGACAAATCCACCATTTTTTAGCTGGGTAAATCCACTATTTCAGTGGCCATGGCTTCAATAGCTATTTTGACATAACCAGAGTGTAAACATCCATTTTCCTATGGTTTTCCTATGGTTTTCCCATGGTTTTCCCATTAAAATATCCCATGGACAAAACCCTCTGGATGTGGAACACCTATCGCCGATTCGCGGCAAAGCCTTGGAACATGTGACCTCTACGAACTCGGACTCGGTTGGAACCACATCGAACGGATGGCAAAACAACAACATGGAACAATGGTGGGATTTTATGGTAACTGGGATCCAATAACTAGGGTTTATGGTGTATGTATATATATATGTATCTAAGTATGGGGGATACCAAGAATGCTGGGATTTTATGGTAACCGGGATCCAATGGGACTATTATGTGAATATAATGATAAAATGGCTGGCAAAAAAAAATAAAAATATATTTATCTTATCAAAACTATCCCAAATATATCTTTCTACGTATCCACACTATGCCTAACATATCTTCTTCAAATCCCATTGTACCACAATCTTTGTGGGTGACGGTGACATCACAATTATCCCTACTCACCGTAGTATCCCTAGTAAATAGTGGATACGATGATATAAATGGATATCAGTATACTAGTATATAGTAGTGATTTCTCCATGGCATTGGTCATAATCATAGCGATGGCCTCCTCCTGCTGTCGCTGCCGCTCTTCCAACTGCTTGCGCTCCCTGAGTTGGTTGAAATTGTGAAATCGGGTTGAAACCATGGATGTCCCATGGTGCTTTTGTACTATGATAATATGGGGATATCCTGCATGGAACTGTTGCTACCAATTTTACGACAATTTCTATGCATATATATATATATATGCACTTAAAAATGTATACATGTCTGTCTGCTCAATAGTGAGCATCACCGAAACATCCAACTGTCAATTTTCTACCCAGTATGTTCCATGAATTGGGAAACAAATTTTCAGCCTGTCGGGCTTGCAAAGAGACGGCAATGCTTCGATCCAGTTTGGAGTACACCAATTGACCTTGCCGCTACAATATATACATAGTATATACACCTATCGGATGATATCGGATAGCCATGAAACAGCATTTCTGAGCAGATTGGGCTATGATTCAAAAGCCCTGTTTTTTTTTTGCGCGATGAACTTCGACAACAGTTGTGTTGATGTGAAAACAAGGGCAGGGCACCAAGATGTTCATATAGTATATACTGCAAATCAATCGAATTTCATCGAATTTCATTGCTGTGAGTTCTTTTTGGCGGCACCATTGGGCAGTTTCAAAATCCCAGTTGTTTTATGACGATCATTTGGGGGTTCATACATCCTTTATATCTTAGGAATGATCATAATCCATGAGTAATAGGAAATCCCCTCCTATCCAACAATAAACGTGAAATTGTCCAATAGGTTTTTGATGGCTTTGGACTTTTCGTGGTGACTCTTAGATTTCATGATTATTGCAATATTATGCATAATAAATATATATATATATATATTATATTTATTATTTGATCCGGTTAACCAGTAGATATCCCTGTGGCAAAATATTACTTCGTACTAAACTAGCCAAAAAAGACCGAGATGTTTGCCCATTATACACCGATTTAAAAAGGTTGAAACTCAACAAAATAACTATCGAGTGTCCAAATCACTAAGACAAACCACAAATCTTAAGCATTGGTTGAATATGATACCGTATTTCAAGTATTTCTGATTTGAAAATCCCAAATATACTATTGTATACTATTGTTATATATTTCATCCCAATACGGTGTTTCTGATCTAGTCTACGGTGTTGATTATAGTGTTTCTGATGAAATCCCCAATGTCATGGTTGGGATCTGATACCGTCATGGTTGAATCCCGATGGATATGCCCGATGGAAAATCACCATCTCATCACTTACTTATGTGGTCCCAATGGTAAACCCATCCCACCAGTTATTTGGGGCTAATTCTGCATCATTTCGAATGGTTGACAATTGGGTGTATCTTATTACTACTATCCTATAATCAATCCATATTCTCCAATATCCTATAAAATATCACCATCAAAAGTACTGGATTTACTTTTCCATCTATTTGGGGATGACTATAATGTCAACCCCGGATTAATAAACCATGGTTTATTAATTAGGGGGTATTCCCCCAATAGTCATGATTTGATACTTAAATGGTACCTTCCCAATTAAACAGCTTAGGGGTTTGTTAATCCAGGGTTGACATTAAATATCATTAAATCACCATTTTAGTGACCATTTTTGTGACCAGTTGGGTTGCCTGAGATCCCACGTCAGCCAAGCATCTCTGGCTGTTGGAGGAACCAACGTCTCACCACCTTGCCGCGCCAACGCGCCTGCAACCTGATTGCGCGCTGAAAAACCATCAAGGCAAATCCCAAAACATGGCGGGGGTCCTATTAGTTTCATATGGTTTAATAGGGTTTAATAGGGTTTAATTATAAATGCTTTTAGTAGGCTTGAACCAACACAAAATAAAGATATCTTGGGGGTTTTGATCAGGAGATACTGTGATAAAAAAAAGGACAAATATGGCATGTAGTTGCCCCTGGATGGGAATTTAGTGGGGTTATAATCCCGAAGTGTTGTTGTGGATTTAACATGGTTTAATCAACAAATTGAAGCAAAACCTTGGGATTCAACCAAACATATTACTATGGGAACATGATGGAATTTAAAGGGACATAGGGCAAACAGGAGAACTGCAATCAATTAGTATAAGCAGCTTTAATACATTTCCATAGTGGATAATGACAATGCAGCAGCGGAACAGAGGTCAACTAAACACTCTCCAAATGATTCTCAAAAATATATTCTCTTATGCTATCTATTATAGTATAATATTCCCATCATATGTATTCATATGTTACCGTTGTATCACATTTTTCTTGGTTTTCCATACCAGTCTATACCCCCAATCTTCGCTTCATATCCGGCGCCTCAGAGTGACGACGTTGACACATTTGTGGTGCTGCTCCGCCATGCGCTGACGCATGGCCTCGATTGTAGTAGCATAGGCAGGAATCCAACTAGAAAGATCGGAATAGTAACCGTATAGGAATAGTAACTTATAGAAGGATTCCTATAAGATTTCTGTACTATTCTACATATAACCCAACTGGAAAGAATAGTATAGGCATATTTTCTATGCTATAATCTAATTATATAGTTGGGATAAGATTATAGTGAGAATATGATAGATGAACCATTACAATTATAATATCAGCTAGAGTAGAATATCATGGCAATAATATGGTTTAACCTGATTATAACGGGGTAGAAACAACTGTTGAAAAGTTTCAACCTCTCTGAAAAATATTAGTCAGTTGGGATGATTATTTCCAATGTATGAAAAAATGTTCCAAAAAAACAACCAGCTTAGTATGATATCTGGGTGTATCTGAAAATGGCTAGCAGACCATCCATTTGAATGTTTTCTGAGGATCAAGGGTGTCTTAACCATCAAGTCGCGGGTACCCTATTTGCAAACAAACCTGCAGATATCATTAACTGTGATTTACAAAAATTGACCTATGCTAGGCCTGGGTTAGTTTTGTATACCGTTAACCCTGTTGACCAACCTTTACCCAGCATGGTTGTGAAAAAAAGGTATGTCCAGGGGAACTTCAACAGAAAAACACGGTGACCATCTAAGGAATTTGAGTTTTCTGAAAAATGCCCGCGAGTAACAATATTTCATTACGTATTCCCAAACGGGAACTTCCTTGCAACTCTTTTGTTTGATCCAAATCTGCATAGCACACTGTCGCAAAAGGGGTTCTTGCAAAAATGTTGCGTTTTGGTGTACCTATTAGTGAGCCGATGAAGACCGAAACAACAGATTGTTCAAAGTTTAAAGCATTCTATTCTGGCTACTAATCCCCTTGGCGCACGGGTTTTGCGTGTTTCCACCCTTTGCATGTCAAAACCATCGGCGAAAGCTCCATGCGATCTTCCCTTTGGGGGACTTGCGAGAAAACATGCCGTTGACCATGGTGATCATGATGCATGCTGACGATGCACGAACTGTTTTTCCCGTTCCCTTCATTTAAGTGAAATTGCCACTGATCCACCGCTAAATTTCAAGGACCTAAAATGACCTAAATGGAGGCTCTGCACCATATCATACTTTGGAGGATGCTGGCTTAGATAGCAATGCCGATTTACCCTGAGATGTCCATTCGTGTTTCGTGGGGATCATCCCCCCAACATGTTGGGTTGAATTCTCCAGATGGAAACCACCAACAAACGTGGAATTTACCAAAAATAAACAAAATAAAAAGGGGAACTAACTGGACCTGGTGAGAAAAGACATGTCAATATATTGTTTCTTGTTGTTAGATCTGTGTAAGTTCAATACGAAAGATTATTGCTCATGAAAGAGATAACATGATATGATAATTCTTGGTTGGAAGGTAAACAATGGAACATACATAGATCCTGGCGTTCGTGGGTTTGAAAGTAAACAATAGAACATACATAGATCCCGGTGTTCATGGAGGATTATGATGTATATTTAGTATTAGATACCAGCGACTAACACAAATCGCTTAAGTATAGAATCAACAAACATTGAGGGTACGGAGAACTCTCACAAAAAAAAGGCCAAACATCCTATATTCACAGGGATTTCGCCACCCAAAAAGGGATGAGCACTCATCCCCCAGCAATTCTTCAGCACGACGAAAAAAGGAGCTGGCTGAATCAAAACCAAACGGCACCCAAATGGTATCCTAAAAAATCCTAAAATAGCTGGTGAATGGATGTTGATTCCCCTATGGCAGTGATAGGTTTTGAGTGAGCCATCCCCATGTGTCTGGGATCCAAAAGTCTTCGAAGCCCCAACCCAGTGGAAATATTCGTGGCCAAACTTAAAATGCTCGACAGCAACACAAAAAAAAAACATGTTCAGCTGGGTAGTCATAGTCCTTCAGCGTTCCCAATTTCTCTAACTAGTAATGAATCAAAGTTTTTGCTACTATGCACCAAGGTTTGCTTAATTTCAACACATTTCAGCCATTTTGGACACATGGAGGTTTCCTGAAATGACGGTACCAAATCATCCAGCCGTCATGAATGACCATGAAATCACCATGGTGACGCCTGGGGATCCCCCATGACTTAAGAAAACCCCCACAGTCGCTATACTTTGCCCAGATTCGATCCCATTACACCACCATTTCTGTTGGTTAAATCCAAATGTTTGCTTCAATCGACATGTTTGCATGGATAAATCATGGTAAATCACGATGTTTTCTTGGTTGAATCACCACTTTCTTACTGCTTAGCAGGGAATTTTCGGGAATGATCCATAATCACTAGTAATAATTATCCCAGCAACCCCCAGCAACCCATCCATTCCCTACGTAAAACGCACCAGTAAGTTGTTGGTTCATGTTGGTTCTATCACCAATTTTCTTCCAATTCACCCGCCATGTCCAATTCCCAGCATCCACAGCGCCCGTCCAAGTAGCAGCCACGCTCATTTGCTGCACCCGCGCCTCCGTCGGGGACGGTACGACATGGGGTAAACAAACAGAAAGATGTGGAACACCCATGGGGAAACCCCGTTGGGAAAATCATGGACCAATGGTGGGTTCTCCAGATCTTTTTCCATGTTTCCGGGAGGGCAAAGCTTAACAAAAACATGTAGATTACCTGCACGATGGGGACTTTTGAAACAAACTCAAATATGAATATGTTACATAATATGTTGGAATTTTGTCAAAGGGCCAACCGGGCCATCATTTTGATACGCAGGAAGGGAGCGCCCACTGGAGTGCTTATGGCATATATACCCAGCCACATGAGGATGCAACAACTACCCCCTGGTAAACTGACAGTTTGCGCATGGGACAAACACATGTTTTAATGAGTATATATATATATATTTATACATATATATATACATACATAATCAACAAACTAAATGCTCATTTTCACTAGCTATGTTAAATCACCGGAAGGTAAGTGAACTAAAAATGGGATGGACATATCAAAGTGGACTTGCCGCAGCCCATCAAAATGGGTGATTTCCATTGATTTCCCACATAAACTAACTCTGAAACAATAAATTTGAAATATCTCAGAGACAGTATTGAACTCCCAGGGCCAAATCTAGGAAAAAAAACATATCAATTCATGTTGATTGATGTTCTTGCTTCATCTGCTGCTTGAATTCACATCAAACCACTGGACCCACAAAGGTTGTTTATTTTTGGTAGATCTGATTCCAGCGATTGGGGGTTCAATGTTTTGAGCCCCAAAAAGCCAGGCCTACCTGTCATTTTCGCAACAATGTCCGATGTTGGGGTCTTTGGGGTCCAACATGTCGAAGATTTCTCGGAAAACTGCTCATACATTCCACAATCTATCAAGCAAATCACCATTAAAATTGGAAAGTTCCATGGCACTATGGTTAAAAAACCATTAAGATTGGAAAGTTCCATGGCACTGTGGTTAAAAAAACAAAAATCAATTGCCTTTTAAGCATCAGAGGTATATATTCCTCCATCTCAAAAACACAACGAATCGAGACTCACCGACCCTTCACCAGGTCTCAGTTTTCTCAGTTTCAGGCCCAGAACATCTAATTTTGAGATCACAATCTATCAGAATACACCAATATATATTGAAAGTATATATTGGTATAGATATGATATATTGGTAAATTATCAATAGTATTATCAATAGGGTATAATTACCAATGATACATATTGATATTATCCAAATGTTGATATATGATAACATACGTATGTATATAGACCATTCCGATTGTGTCCTACAATTACACCATGATCAAATCTAACATCTGTTTTTTGTACTCCAAAAATAGGTCAATTTCCCTCCTTCCCAGCTCCGCGCCTCCTCCTTCTTCCTGACTGCCATGACTTTCTTTCGGGCTTGTCGCTTGCGCACCAAGCACTGGCAGCAGGATGCCACAGAGGCCATGTGTCAGGGATAATGATGATCAACCCGTGGATCTACGGGTATCCCCGTGACTTTCAAACAAAGCCAGTCCGGGTCGTGTCATGGGTTGAACCGTTGGCTTCTTCAACCCCACACCTGGGATTTCTGCCAGCTGGGCCTCCGTTGATAGCTACTGATTGGTTTATAACAAGGTGATTCCTATGGTGGTAGATACAACGAACATCAACGAACGTTTGGAATTCGTATTTTTTTGGGTAAACCGAAAACCCAACGTTCTACGTTTGGGGACCCCACCACACGTAGGGGTTCGCATGACGCAGCCGGCACCTGAATCTTAGTGGCCTGGAAGTTTCTCCATCGCATCTCACTTCGTTCGTTTTCTTCCTGGAAAATGAACGCTTCTTTTGACAGGGGTCATTGGGCTGGGTCAAAAGTAATATTTCACCAACCTGAAATAAGGCCATTTGCGGATGATTATCCCTTACTACCAGGATTCCAGTGAGGTCGCAGTAAGGTCGTTATAATTCATCAAGATTGGGGTATTAACCCAAACACTTTGGGGATATCATAGGGGGTATAGAAACAGCAACTACTACGGATGATAGTTGGGTGGGGACCTGAAAATCTAGCAAACCCAGTTTTTTATTTTTGACATGTTTTGTAAATATGTAAAATTCAGAGGGCCACAGACTTTAGTCAATTTGTTCATATATTATATAACCATCCATTTCTGGTGCATAATTTTGACCCCATGGGCCCATGGGAACTTGTTTTTTGGTTGATTGCAGCTTTCCCTTCGGCAACCTCCCCGCAGATTGGCCATTCGAAGAATTGGCCATGCATCTGCTTGAAATCCGCCGGTGCAATGATTAATCATAATGGTCATCTGGTTGCTGGTTGACCTACCCCTCTGAAAAATATTAGTCAAGTCCAGTTGGGATGATGACATTCCCAACTGAATGGAAAGTCATAAAATTCATGTTCCAAACCACCAACCAGATATCTCATTAACCATTAAAACTATTAAACCACTATTATTTGGGATTATTGTTCCAAACCGCCAAACAGTCCTTAATGTGGTTAACCTCTTGATTAATGGTTTTTCTGATCCCTGGAAATCAATCCGCCAAATCCGGTGAAGACCCCATAAATCTTGAAGCCCTTAGTGTTGGGGTCATCTTTGGGTGACTGAATCGCTCTCTTTGCCATTACTTCTTGCAGAATATGGTGTATAGTTTGATCAAACATCCAAGCGCCACTTCACAGCATTTCTAGTGGATTCACCAACGACACCTTTGAATGATTGAATTCTCCGTGCTTAAATTCGACTTTTTAAAGAAACAAATGGGACTCTGTTGAAATTTTGATCCAATTGGGGTGAAGATTGTGGCCAGACTTGGGGCTGAGTTTCCCCACTTCGAATGGACAAAACCATGAAAGGTGCAATGAACCGTGCGCTTGACTTGGTGAAATCCATGTTGATTGCAGATTCTTTCAGATATGTTAGATGATTGTTAGATGATTGATTGTATAATAACACTATTTACCATGTGTTCGTAGGTCATACACTTGGTGAAACACAGTTATTTTGCACATTCGCCACAAGTACATCCGCTTTTGGCGTGTAATGTTAGATACCATGCCTTAAAAAACTGGATAGTCGATATAACATGGTATAATTTTCAGTTAAGGTTAGCCCATCCAGCTCAATATCGAAACATATCGAAACCGTTTCTGCCTAAAACCCCAATTTCTGTGGGTTAAACCACCCACTTTTACTGGTTAAACCACACAGATCCAGTTGGTTTACCCCCTTTTGTTGGGTGAATTCCCCACCTGGGCTTTCCTGAGCTCGCTGTTCCTCTGTAGGTCCTGATTTCTCTGATGGGATGTGAACCAAGAAAGCTGGGTCCTAAAACCAGCAATTTCATGGGGGTTCTGCGGATGTTGTGCTATAGGACCAACAGTATGCTTCATGATGCTTCAGTTGGTCAAACATGGTCAAACGGGGGTGTTGGCACCATTTTTTGGCAACTTGTCATAGGGAATTTGACCATAAGCACTCACATTGGAGACAGAAAAAAAAACATCACGAAACCAGGGCGAATCTTGGGTGCGCCAGGGTAGTCTAGTGTCAACTTGTAGCAAGAAACATCGCCTAGCAATAGTTGACCCAAGAAAGGCAGAACCCGATTTTCTCCATTACGCAAATCCGAACATTACGGATCTCCACATGGCATACCAAAATCTACTGGTTTCTGACATCTCCCCATAGATGCAACCACTATCAACTGATAAACCTCAGCCGCATATTCCGAAGCTGTCCAATCCCGTGATGAAAGAATGGGTTGGAAAGCGATTAATCTTCGGCACAGACCCAAGAAAACAACAGAAATTGAACCCCAGAAATCGGAAGAAAGTGATGAAAAACACATCGAAAAAACTGGGAGCAGGGCCCTGTTCATTTTCACAAGCATCAATTATTCTAGGACTGTTCAATGAATAATTGACATTTCCAGTGGATGGTGTCGTTTGATGTTGGAGCAGCAACAAATCAAGACATTAGGATACTTCTGCATTCTGTGCCTCGTTGTTTTTAATATGCTGGCATGATACTAACAACCAACATCGATGATACATTATTCTACATCCCATAGGAAATGGATAAAGATGGATAAAGTATATTACATGAAATTATATTTCCATTAGCTCTGCTTTTGGTTGCAACCAAACCCCATGACATGGAACCAAACTCATGAACATGGATGAACTTGGACAAAATTGACCCAACTGAAGTTCGGCTGACTAGCCTCTGGGAATCAACAAATCAACATGTCTGGAGTCTATCCCCTATCAACCAGGAGGTTGTTTTGGTTGGTCCAAAAAGAGGGAATGTTCCGTTGTCATGTTAGATCGCCATGGGCAGGGATTGTTCCTCATCAACCACGTGATTGGATAGAGTACTTGAATATGCATCCCAGTTAGTAAGTGGTTGTTAACAATAGTATTATATAATATTATATAATAAAAATAAATATATACTCATTCAGTGAGTGATCTCCCGGAAATAAATAAATAAACTTTTTTCATTGGGTCCGCGCACGCACCCACAAGCTTATTTTTGAAAACTTAGTGGCGCGCGCGGGGACCCATGGGAAACAAGTTTAAAGTTTAGGCATTGGCTGAGTAATTATAGACAATATGTTCTTTTTAATATGAATAGCCGAATAGCGGACACAATTACAGTGTTCATTTTCATGCCATGCGCAAATTCGGGCCGTCTCCTATCGGTAGTGAGGATTGCTGCGTTCTCAGACTTTGAGGCCACTCATGCAAAACAGTGGTATCGGTATAGGTTCGCTGTATCGGTTATGAAGGTCTTGCACGCCCCTCAGCAGGGTCAATGCGAAGAACAGCGAAATTAGAATATATATATATATATATAGAAAAAAATGTCACGTATGTAATTAAGTAGGATTTGGTATTAGAATACCCAATGAGTGACACATCATGAGTAACATCCCCAATCATATTAACCCCATATTAACCATATTAACACCTATGAAATTAGCCATATTAATCATTAGTAACATACCCAATCATATTACAGTAACCAATATCAACCCAATATTAATCCCTATGGATCCAAATACCTTCTTAGGAAGTGGGACTGGGGTATGATTTGGGGGTGATTTGTACCTTCTTAGACAGTGGCCATGGATCCATAGGGAATCATATGTAACTCACCTCTTCTCCTGGCCTCTGGAGGTGTCCATCCCAACTTCACCGCGCGCAGCTGCACCTGGCTGGGGCTGGGGTAGACATGGGAAGATTTATGTAGATGATTCAGTAAACCTTGTACCTATGAACATTCAGAAAAGAGTTTGATTCATCAAAAATCAACATTCATCGAATCTAGGTGAATCATTCATTCATCTAATTCATCTATCAATCTATCCATTTCAGAAATCAAATTCAATTGGTATGGTATAGAAATGGTATATAACTGGTATATCTCCAGCAATCTTTTCCCAAGGGCCGCAACCAGTCTAAACAAATCCACTGATAGGTCCACTGATTCGTCCCGGATTGGCTAATATGTGGTTAATATACGGTTAATAATAGTTAATATTAATGGTTATTATTATATGGTTATTATTAATGGTTATTATATGGTTATTATTAATGGTTATTACATGGTTATTATTATATGGTTATTATTAATGGTTATTATTAATGGTTATTATATGGTTATTATTAATTGTTACTATATGGTTAATATTAATGGTTAATATTAATGGTTATTATATGGTTAATAATATAATCTGCTTGGTGGTTGAACCTACCCCTCTGAAAAATATGAGTCAGTTGGGATGAAATGAAAGTCCCAGCTGAATGGAACGTCATAAAATTCCATGGTTCCAAACCACCAACCAGATAAATGTGGTTAAAACATCTTCAAATATATGTCATAAACCACCTCATATCACCTCATGTTTGATGGTTTATACCACCTATAAAAATGGTGATTTGTTGGTTGGTATACTCGCCCCATTTGTATTTATTTATGGCAAAAAAAACATAGACATTAAACGACTACACTTGGGCCACCACCATGTTTGCTGGTTGGAATTTAGAGATTCCCAGCATTCTTGGTGTATTTTTTCAGGTGAAATTACCTACTTGGGCCTGCAGGCCAGAGGTTACTTTTTGGGTATCACCATACTATTTGAAGCAACATAAATCGGGATATGAACCCCCTACAGCAGTTTACGGATTTCACGTAGTTCACGTAGTTCACTTAGTTCAGCTTATTGGATTTCCAATTTAATTACTAAGCTTCAACAAATCCATGTGAATAGTAGTTTATACTGACTTATACAATTGGATTTGGGTTTTTTTCTTCGCCAGTTACTAACCTTCAAGTAGTTTGTAGTTATGATTGGATTTACTAAATCACATTTAACATTTATAGATCCCATCAGGATGTAGATTTATATGTTAAATCACATATAATCAGATTTTTCCATCAATCACATTTAACCCAGTCAGTTTAACATTCACAAAACCACCAGGACCATGGCCCATCCGACGCCTCCAGCGCTTGGAGCTGCTCCTGCACGTAGGGCTCCTTGGCGTGGACGCTACGCAGCCTCGGAATCGGGAGATCGGGAGATCTTGGGGATGGAAGATACGTCAAACCATACATCTCTATGGGGATAGACATGGATAAACTATTACTTAGTTGTATAAGTATATATTTATCTTATATATATATATATAATTGCTAAAATAAATCAGTTCAGGAACTATTATTCGTTGATATGAGTTGTATAAGGGTATTGTAACATTTTGTTAAAACTATGATTATGTAACATTATGTAAAGGAAATAAAACTTTGATTGCTGTTTTCAGTATATAACCACGGTTTAGTAATCATAGTGGTTAGGGACCATAAACATTTATGACCATAGTGGTGATAAAAGCATATTTGGGGATATAACTTCAAGCAGTGTGAACAGTGGTGGATTAAATGGGGAACATGGGTTGTAATGAAGTACAACTACTAATCACCATGGTGTATAAATGGTATATAATTGGTAAAAATTAAATGATATGAACAGTATATAAACAACTACAAATGGTATATAAACTATATATGATATAACTGCAACTACACATGGTGCGTATATATATATATGACTTATAAACGGTTTGTTGCTTATAGTGGCTGGCAACCAATGACAAAAATATGAACGGTGACCTGACGTAACTAGAAACTATAAAACTATATGTTCACTAACCACTAGATAACCAATGGTATAATATAATATATATATATATAAATACTAATGTCGTACTACTGGGTCATAGCTATGGTATATCCAACTTAAGATGTACAAGTAGGACTTAATGTAGTGAGGGGACATAACTAACAAACCCACGGATGTATGACTGGTTAACTTTTGGAGGATTGTCTCACTTAGGAAGTGATGACGGTAACGCTGCTGAGTTACTATACCCCAAGTGGTGTATGAGTGGTGTATCTCGTAAATGGCTTATAACTATGGGGGCTGGCCAGTTATCAAGTGGGATGGTCCTCAAAGTAGGGGCATTAATTTGATAATGGAGTTATTCCTAACCAGCAATGCGATATGCGTTTGTCTCAAAAGAGTTCGGGCTACCGCGGCGTCCTTCAAAAAACTGTGCTCTGCTCGCCCTTCAAACTTCAGTCGTCTCAATCCCCACCTCACGCGCTGATACTATCAAACTGCGGCCAGTCGACACGCCAGTAGTAGTCCAGCACGGGGCGGCCCCAATGAGCCTGTTGATTCGCGCCTGAACACTTCGCTGGATCGCAGCCGTCCACTTAGCTTCCATCCGGGTGGTCCCCATGGCGGTCTTGTAGCCGAACCCATCCTTCACAGGAGCCCACAGTGACTGGTTGCCAGCGAACTCGGTCGGGCTGTCGGCACGAGATCCCCATCCATTCGTGCAATCATGTTGCATCACTATGTTTGTAAATTGAACCCCTATTATTGTTTAAGTGATATTTCCAACTGTCACTGATGGGAATATTCCCTGAGCATCGGCTATTGATTCTAATCAATAAGCTTGAACCTCTATTGATTTAGCTCTTTTTTCAATTAAATCTACATGGCTTTCATCGTATGCAAATCAATAGGAGGAAGAGCTTCAAAATCAATAATTTTGGAATGTCTTTTGCATGAGAAAATCAATAGCAAAATCAATAAGGGTTGGCAGCCCAGTGGCAGCTGGCAGCATCTTTTTTCCACAAACTTCAGCCAGTAATGCATCTCATCCTTTCAGCAAGGATACCAGCAGTTCATCCTGTCAGCAAGGAAGCTACATACAAGCTGCCCATCCCTTCAGCAAGGAATTATAAGCTAAGCACACACACACAAGCTCATATCCTTTTATCAAGGATCATCAGCCTCATTGAGGCAGCTTCCAAAACCAGGCCTGAGGAGTTGCAAGTGTAACAGCAGTTTGTACTTGACAGCTATTTTTGATGACAGCCTTGAAGATTTCACTCCAAAGCTGACTGAATGTGCCAAGGTTGCCATTTGGCCAACAAAATGCTCTGCTCTGTAGTTCTGATGAAGCCTCCAGTTGAGGAACTTTGAGTTCTTGATCAAATGGTGGAATGTGTGAAATTTATGAGTGGTGTGAAACAGCTTTCTGTTTTCCTTCACAGCCCACTCTTTCAAGTCTGCATATGTGCTGAAAAACCTTTTAGCAAGGTTGGAAGCCTTTTCAAATTCTGTAGGGGTAGGAAAGATGTCCATTGCATCATACAGATGCCCAATGTCGACAAATGCTTCCAAGCAGGCAACCATGGTTTGGTGAACAGGTTCATTGTCAGGCAAGACCTCCTTGAGCACATGCAGCAAGCATGGAAGCAGGTGCTTTGTTTCACCTGCCTTGGCTTCCAAGCATGCAAAGCTCTTATGGGGCTTTGCAGCATCAGAACAAATCATGGAGAGCCTCAGGTTGCTCAGCCTTGAGCTCACATGATGTTGCACATAAAGCTCCTTGATTCTACCAAAGATTGTTTGGAGTCTCTTGTTTGGTGGATTTTTTTGTCTCGCTTTCACACCATCAAAAAAACACAGGTAGTGGAGCAAAGAGCCTGCTAAGTGAGATCCAACCCCTCTGGAATAGAGTTTATGGAGGCTATCACCCCTCACCACTGCAGTGGTCACCCCAGGAATCGAAAAAAGAGGATGGCTGCTCCTTTTATCAAGGAGAGCTTGGTCAGGGGTCACATAAACATATCTCTGCTGTTCTTCTCTCAAGAGCTTCACAGATTTT
>Ga0126342_10002930_pt1 | contig 27504 bp, 30 predicted proteins | sample Cyp1metagenome_FD_92528 | JGI IMG/M metagenome (GOLD analysis project Ga0126342, IMG submission 92528) | Coral microbial communities from Lord Howe Island, Old Settlement Bay, Australia - Cyphastrea 1 metagenome | ecosystem: Host-associated > Invertebrates > Cnidaria > Coral ... | reverse complement strand
CACCTGCATCTTCTTTCTTCTGACTCTTTCTCTTCTCTGATCTTCTCTCTTCTACTCTTCTCTCTTCTACTCTTCTCTTCTCTCTGACTCTTCCCACCTCTGCTTTTCATCTGTCCATATTGTCGGAAGTTTGACTTCTAAACTTCCTTTACTTTGATTATAGTCATTCTGTAAAGGGCTGCCACCCACTGCCACCTGGGCTCCTGCAGGAGAAGGGCACCGGAGAATTTCGGCTTGGTTCTGGTTCAGCTCCCTGTGTGCTGGTGCTTTTGGACAATCACTTTGCCCTTCACAAGTAGCAGCCGAGCTTCCAAAGGTGAGGCTTCGCGACAGCCAAACACCATGGTCCTGAAGCGCATCCTTGCACCTGCTGCTGTCACTGCCTAATGATGATTTTTGAAGTCTCAAGAAACAAGCTCCAAATGCAGCAGCCAAGTGTCCAAAAGTGAGGCTTTGCGAGAGCCAAACACCAAGGCCCCTGGTGTTCGCTTTTCCTTCAATGCGCGCCCTGCTGATGGCCGGGTCTGTGACTGGGTTTTTTTTCGCGAAAGTTCCGCGAAAGTTCTGCGAAGGAGCGGGCGAAAGTCAAAGTGCATGTTGAAGGGGGCGGGTCAGTAAACCTTGCAAAAAAAACTGGTCAGCAACAATCTGTCCTGAGAAGGGATTCCGTGATGCTATTTGCATGTTTAAAAAGGCTATCAAGAAGTGATCCGTGATTCTCTGGCGTAATTTGGCAGGTGGTGAACGAATCTTCATAAGAGGCGTTGTTGCCCAACATGGGCCCCGCGATAGATAAACTTGGAGTTCGCGAAAGTTTCGCGAAAGTAATTTTTTCTTTACGCGAAGAATGGCCGCTTGCGGATAAAGGAATTTTGATCAACCATCATGTAAAGAGTAAGAGACCTCTTGGCAAGATCTCTGCAGCAGATCTCTATGCAATGTCCCTGTACAAGATCTCCACAAGAGGCGTCCTGGCAAGATCTCTGTACAAGATCTCTATAAGAGGTCTCTTCGCGAGATCTCTTTATGAGGTTTCTGTAAAAGGTGTCTATAAGAGCTCTCTTGGCAAGACACCTGTAAGGGACCCCTTGGCAACACATCTCCATACAGCTCTCGGTGCAACCTCCCTCAAAGAGGAGGTCTCTTGGCAAGATCTGTTTGAAAGATCTCCGCGCAAGCTCTCTATACGAGCTCTCTTAGCAAGATCTCGGCAAGAGATCTCTTGGCAAGATCTCTGTACAAACTCCCTATAAGAGGTCTCTTGGCAAGATCCCTTGAAGAGATCTCTGTGGAAGTTTGTATGAGAGCTCTGTTGGTAAGATCTCTGTAAGAGACCTCTTGGCACGATCTATCTCTCCACGAGATCTCCAAAAGCTTTTTGTCGCACCACGCCACAGCGAGAGCGATCTGACAGGACCAAAGCGACAAGAGGGTTGCGCCAGCGAGCGCAGAATTCGCACCGCGCCACAACGAGAACGATCTGAGAGGCCCAAAGTGACAAGAGGTCTCCTCGACACCCGGTTTTTGCGAGCCTGCGCAGTCGAAACGCACATGGACATCTCACGAGTCATAGGCCATCTGGTGTGGTAGCGGAAACGGCCGCTAGGAAACGTCGAGCTCAGAATCTGGGATTTTGATATTAAATGAGTTGTCTGAGGGTCAATATGATTATATTTTTTTGGGGGTAAACGGTGTTATCATCATGTTAGATCATGTTATAGTGGTTAAACAACCCATTTGAGTCCTTTTGAGTTCACCCTGAGACCGTTACAGCTGCACTTGAGCCTCTTTGAGATTATTACACTCTTGGGCGCATCAAAAAGGTAAATGAGGAAAATCGAGCGACTTCGATAGAATTTGAGATAATTTATGCTGCTCCAAAAAAACAATGAAAAATACTTTGAAATAAATTGAGGCGGTTTGAGAACCACCCCCATGCAATTAAACTATTTTGATTGGACCTCGGTTGGGTCAGAGTCTCCAAAATGCCTTGAGCATCGGTTGGTGAAACAGTGCCGTCAATGCCTTGGCAGGTTTCCTTGGAAGTATGTTTGGTTGTGTTGTTTTGTTGTTTGGTGCCCCCCCATTCTGTGAGAGCATTTGAGTCAGATTGAGCGAATCCAAGTGACGCTAGCCGCTAGCCCCCCATTATGATCATTATGTGAGAACATTTGAGTCAGCTTGAGCAACTCTGAGTGAACAGATCCTTGGACAAAAAAAACATTGAATATCATTGAATCATTTTGGTTCCACTTGGTTGAAATTGAAACCATTTGAGAAACTGGTCAATTAACAACAAAAACTTGCAATTGAGACAGTTTGATTTTTTTTTGAGTCATTTTGATTTCTTTTCTTTTTGGTTGTTGGCTGTTTGGTAATGTCGTGTCATCAAATTTGAGACATCTCCAATCAGCCCCTTCTTTCATTCCAGCGAGCTGTTCTAAGCCAGTTAAGTTGCACACAGAGAGCGTGCGAAACATTTCGAGATTTCAACATTTGAAAATGGCCTCTCAATTTCTCTGAAAAAAATGCCGAGAAGATTCTGTCAGTTTTGGTTTGTTTCGAGTCGCGTTTGAATGCAGTGCGAGCATGTTTGAAACCTTTTGAATGTTTTTGAGGTTAAAAAAAATTATTCAAAATGTTGCATTTCCTCAAGGCCATTTGCTCTCCCTCTGCAGATAGTCTATGACGAGGGCACGTTTGTGCTGTAAGTGGCATCAAAAATGCCGCGCGTGAGAGCACCTCAAATGAACGCCCGGCCTTAACAGATACGGTAAGAACCCCAAGTGTGGCTTCACTGCTAGGGGAATGACTGCGGACCATAACACCTAACAACTATGATCGCCCAGATCCTCAACTTCTTAGGCATGTTCTCCGTCCAGACGGTTGGAGTGAGACCTGCATACATTGATGCAACTCGACATGCTTGGCAGAGGGGTTGCGGCGCAGCAACGGTTTCTGGCAGTCGAGAGAGGTACCACAGCTTGAAGAACTCAGGACATCGCAAATCAGAAGAAGCGCACGAAGACGGATACAGGCCCACAGAAGGTGAAATTTGATCAAGCTTATGTGAAGAGTCCTGGCCGCAGAAGTATACAAGGGCAAGGAGTTTGGGTTGCTTTGTGTCTGGTGCAATTCACACACATTCTTTGGCCGTGACTCAGGAAGATTTGCCAATACTTCGGAGAAGAGAAAGATGGGGAATCTCTCCAGACGGACTGGGCAAAAGCTCAGCCAAGCGACAAGGAAACAAAGCAAGGCTGGTCTGACTAGTCTGTGATGTGCATTGTTTTAGCAAGGTTTTTCAGTCCTTCTTGATTTTTTTGATTGTGTTGGACTCTTGTTAGATTGAGCGCATCAAGTCCCAAGGAGTCGAGTGGCTCTTGGAGACGGGTTTTGACGATGCTTTGCTTTAGAATAATCTCCAGTTTCCAGGGTTTCTTCATCAGACCTTGCCTGTGACAGTGGCCACAGTATCTTAGTCAGGGTTTGCAACGCTTGACAGTGGACTGAGGACGACAAGAAGGCTGACATTGTCGCGGTAACCCTTGCCGAACTCATGAAAAGGCGCCTGGTCCCATGGGACACTTTGAAGGAATGCTTCTCAGCATCACTTTCGGGTTTGCCAGAATTGAAGATCCGCGGCTGCACTTTTTACTATGATCATCCAATCGAAACTAGACGACGGATGGCCCGAGAGCGTAGAGGAGCATAGTGAGAGGTACGGTATAAAAATGAAGATCTTATAGCAAAAACACTTTACACACAGACGCTTTTACACACAGACGCTTTTACACATAGACCCTTCCGCACACAATCACTTTTACACGCAAACACTTTTGGACACAGACGCTTTTACACACAGACGCTTTGACACACAGGCCCTTTTACACACAAACACTGTTACACACAGACCCTGCTACACACAAACCCCCTTCACACAAACACGTTGGCGCACAAACCCTTTTACACACAAACGCTTGTACACACAAAAGGTTCTACAAACGCTTTTACACACCAACGCTTCACACACAAACCCTTTTACACACAGACGCTTTGCACACAAACGCTTTGACACAAAAACGCTTTGACACACAAACGCTTTGACACAAAAACGCTTTTACACAAGAACGCTTCTACACACAAACACTTTCAAAAAATTATCAGTGACATCAGTTTTTGACACTCGAACCTCATGTCGTGCGAAAGGGTTGCCGCCGAGGATGTAAACTGCAAAAAACAATCAGTTTTTGACGCACGAACCTCATTTCGTGCGAAAGGGTTGCTGCCGAGGATGTAAAACCACAAAAAACAGTCAGTTTTTCACGCGCGAACCTCATTTCGTGCGAAAGGGGGGTGCACACAAATCAGGACGAAACATTACCTTGTGTGTGTGCGCGTGCGTGGATGCACCACACGGATCCATTTTTCCCGATAGCGTCTGAGTCTGAGTCAGACTGAGTGAAGGGTTCTTCTAAACGTGGAGGTCGCATCTTCACAAACTCACACCTTCACATCTTCCACCTGAACATCTTCACATCTTTACACCTTCACATCTTCTTAGCTTTACATACTCACATCTTCACATCTTTACATCTTCTTAGCTTCACATCCTCACATCTGCACATAGCTATGCCCTCTTTAACGTTGGATGTCAAAAAGCTCCTCCCCAGAAAAAATACGATCCCGCATTTAAGTGGGGATTTCAATCGGCGACAATTGAAATCTATATATAATTATTTTTTGCTGATGAACTTGTGATATTTGTAGTGCTTGTAGAACCCTGTTGCATGTTGATTGCGTTACCTGTTCCACCTTAAAGTTTTTTAAATTCAAAGTGTAATAAGAGAATTTAAGAGAACGAGAAAGAAAAAGAGAAAGGGAAAGAGAGAGAGAGAGAGAGAGAGAGAGAGAGAGAGAGAGGAAGAGGAAGAGGACGAGGAAGAGGAAGATAAAGAGAAAGATAACGAATTTCGTAAAAATGTTTTGCTTTCTTTTCTCGGCCCCAGGATCAGCTCTGGAAAAAAATCCTGCAATTGTGAACCTTGTGAACAAACCTACTAAAGCGAACTGGGCCCTCTCATGGCCCAGTGCCTTGGAGATTTCTGGAAAACTGTTCTTTAATAAGCGTTTAGTAGGCGGTTTGATTCTTGTGGGAAAGGCTTGGGCTTTGAACTTGGCAATTGCTTTTGTAAAAGGTTTTTCTTCCTTCTCTTGGCTCCAGGATCAGCCCTGGAAAAACTTGTTGCAATTGCAAACCCTGAGAACAAACCTGCTAAAATGAACTGAACCCTTTCGTGGCCCAGTGCTGGAGATTTGTGGAAAAACTGTTGTTTAATAAGGGTTTAATAAGCGATCTGATTTTTTTTGGGAACGGCAGACAAGCACGATTTTTTCCAGAAAACATGTCATTTTTTTTTCATTCAAACATTTTTTTCCAACAAAAACTGGTCTCCCAAGATTTCTTGCCACAATAGTGAACCTTCCAAACATTTATGGGGCCCTGAATAATTTGGATTTTGTTTGGCACAATAGCGAACCTAGCTATTGATCAGGATACAACGTTATATAGTCATAAAACAGAGGCAATGACAACCATTCCATTTTGCCTCCCTTCTTGCAATCTGAGGATGGATGCTCCCCATTGTGATGTCATGGTCCATTGTTTGGTTGCACGCCTGCTAATGTTGGAGAATTTCAACCAGGTGCCTTAGCTAGCGTTACAGACGGGTTTTCTTGGGTTGTCTGTAGTGTTGACCAGATCTTTGGAGCATGAACCCGCAATGGCATGGGCAAAGGTTCGGCATTGATTATATGATTGTTTAGTAAAAAATATAATACAATTCAATGTATATATATATATATATGTGTGTGTGTGTGGGAGTCGTTCTAAAGGGCTGCGTAAGGGTTTTAATTGCCAAGGCCGCCAGGGTTCACCATGAAACCCTGCGATCTTTTTTTGAGTTAGCGACAGTAACTTTTTTTTTGGGCGAAGGATTTAGCGAAACAGAATAATATGAGACCCTCGCAAAAGATAAACGTGGGGTTCGCGAAAGATTCACGAACGTATTTTTTTTTATTCGCGAAGAATGGCCGTTTGCAGATGCAGGAATTTAGAACAACTGCCATATATAAAATACACATACGTACCTCAAAACATGTTCGGTTTGAATACTATACCATATCTAAATTCTATCAGTATGGTTTGTAGAAAATTTGACCCACAGTTGCCAGGAAGCTGTGAGAGCATCACCTTCATGGCGAGCTAAGGTTGTACTGAAGCCCATCCAGACTTTTGTCTCCCACAATGAGAACAGGGACCTTGGTTGGAGTTTACTGTGTCTTGGCCGAGTTTCAGTATCTGACTTTACCAGCGTAGCCCTGCTCCTATCTGACTATGCAAGTTGAGATCTGTCGTTCTTGACAAATCTTGACATTGTGATGTGCTCTTCTGTCGACATGTTCCGTTCTTCCTTTGTAGTAAGTCTGATCAGCAGCAAGAAATGAGTTGAAGCGGAATCAACTTTTCCATCGTGGTCATCATGATCGTCGAAATGGTTTTTGGCCGTCACCAGGCTTGGCATTATCAAGAAGTTGAAGACTGAGAAGGCTAACGACATCGTTAAAAAGGCGCTTAGCATTAGCAACTTGGCATACATTGACATTGTACTCTGGACATTTCTGGGCTATATAATTATGTTTCTTCTTGAAAGGCAGCAAGATGCCTTGAGCTTGATACTTGAAGATACCCGAGAGAGAGAGAGAGAGAGTGAGTGAGAGAGAGAGAGAGAGAGAAATCCAAGCTTGTGCAGGTGAAAGGGAGTTCGCGCAATCATGATTAGCAGGTATCAACAGATATCAACAGTGGTCTTCTGCTTTCAAGACTTGCTCACGTGTCAGGTGAGTTTGCGTCCTGTGCTGCAACAGCCAGGAATACAACTGTCTCAGATGCCAAGAAGCTGCTAGAATCAGCGTAGTTGGACTCCGCCTGGCTGGAACCAGCAGAGCTGGAATCAGCGCAGGAGCCGCCGTGTTTTGTTGGGCTTTTCATTTTCCCGCACAGGTAGAAACGAAGCTGTGGCTGACTCTGCCCTTGGAGAAGCGTGATCCAAACATATCCAAACCACATGGTAATTCATCCGAGAGTTCCTGAGTTATGAAGGTCTGGCACAGCTCTTTAGATGAGGAATCAAGCGTCAGAGCCACCGTTCGAGGCAGCCAATACGGTTGCGATATCAGCAAGCTGACAGTGACTCATCCCGAGTATTCCCTCTTAGCGACGGTCTGCAAAACAAGTTGGAAGTGGTCCGTGATGGTCCATGCCTGTGAAAGCAGAAGCAGGGGCCTGAGAATCAGCACACAGTACAGGCGTGCGCCAAATTCTCTCCACTCTTTGAAACAAACTGGGAATACCTCAAACCTTTGAAGCTATATAAGCTATCAGTACAGCTTTGTTTGTAGCACCTTTTGCCAAAACATGCAAGCCTGAACTGAAATGAGGATGCGAATGACACGGTTCGCACCAAGGACTAGTTTGCGACATTTCCCAAAGGCCAAACGTAAAACTGCAAAGATCAGATTTGTGAGATCGTTGCAGTGGTGGCCCTTGAATTCATGTCCCGAAACGGGAACAGGTTGGAACAAGTTTGTGCAGGTGGGTTTGTCCCAAAGAAAGCAGGGTGCCCAATTTGGAGCAGGTAGAGTGCAAGTAGGGCAATGTGAGCACATACGTGCTGGACAGGATTGCCACAAGCTTGACTCAGCTTCATCCCATGACCATGTGATACATCCTCAGGTCATCCATCTATACAGCCACATCTACACACACCGAGCGAGGGAGAGAGAGAGAGGTCTATATATATATATATACATGCATACGCAAAAAAACATATGCCAGATGCCCATAGATGCGTTATATGTAATTATGTGTTTCCAGATTTGAGTTAGTGTGGCATCGTGACAACGAGTCACATGCACCTGCGGTGGCAATTCTGATGGATTGTCAGCTGCGATCATTTTTGATCGTGAAAATCTTCTGGCTGCATCCACGCACTTTAGCTTTGCAGCTACCACAAGGCTTCAAACGCATTGCTTCGGCTGAGCAGGCAGACAAGGAACCACTGAACATGATAGCTTTCAGCGACGACCATTCGTGTCATACAAACAATTTGAAGCGGTGTTTAGAAGCCATGGCTTCTTTATTCATCAAATGCAAGCGTGTCGACAACATACCCAATAGGCCCAATAACATGTCCTTATAAACTGTGGACAAAGAGAGCGCGCTGCCTTGGCCAGCAGAAGTGCATTAGGAAACTGACCTTTGCAGTCATCAGCGCAGAAACAAGGAGCCATCTTGCGCATCTTGTGGTCTGCTGGAACTTGACCTTGTGATTACTTTTGCGCTGCTAGGAATTCTGATGGTGTGGCCCTCTTGTGATTGCATAAAGTGGTAAGCCACTGCAATCTTCATTTGGTTTGGCCCAAGGGCTCCCAAGTCACGATCCTTTTTTTTTCCCATGGGCTCGCCGAACGGCGACGATCAAGGTGCAAAGACACGCCCACACTACGTGGCGAATCTTTTGTTTGGTTGGAGCCGTCAAGGATTCATGGCAGAAACTTCTGATTTACAACAGGTGCAGAGGGACGATGACAACGCAAGCAAAAAACAGCACGGTCCTCAGAGCCCCGCTGTGAGGGTCAAGATGCAGGAAGGATTTCCTTCGGTTCCCTGGATTCAAGGCTTGAAATACCCACCACATCAATGGTTTGACATTCAGAAGAGCTCGCTAGCAAAGGAAAGCCAGGCTGGGTTTCCTGGAAGCACTGAACATCAGCACCCCTTCCTCTTTGCCACGAAGAGACGCTAAGAGTTTGTGTAAGGAACCCTGCAAAGTCTTTTGGAGTCTTAGTGATGCAAGCTGCCTTATGTCAGACTCAGCGACGAAACTTCCGACGAGCACACCCGGATTTAGCAGTGTGAAACTGAGTAAGAAGTTGTGGTGGCATGGTGTCTGTGTAACACTACTTGTATGTATTTCTCTGAATTCGAGCCTAAGCCTGGCGCAACACTAGAAAGCGAAGGCGCCAGCTCCTCGCTTTTCGCCGGATGAACTTGAAGACCCAGATGCGACCTCAGCATTTTTGCTACTGCACTTTCCAAAAGGTGTGCATGTGCTGAGCTCATGTGCTGCCTCGTCCTACTTTACGATCCTCCTACTGTAGGCCCCAGTGCTTTTAAGTTGGTTGGGGGACGGCCTTGCAGGCCAAGACAATAGTGCTGCCAAGCGAGATTTTTGCAGCAACGTGGACAGCCAGCATCTCCAGAGTAGGAACCATGCAAGGCTCTGGGAAAACGGTGGAGGTTTTTCGTTGTCGAGGATGGCCATTGCAATCCGACACTGCTTTAAATTCTTGACAGGCACATCTTGCTGGCGCCAAAATCCACAGAAAGGCAAGGGACAGACAGCAGCAGATTCTCAGCAAAGTTCAGTAAAGTGGTCTCACTTGTGGCCATGGGTTGAGGCTATTGAGGCTGTTGAGGCTGTTGAGGCTGTTGAGGTCCTGTTGCACTATGAAATCTCTCCAGGGCCAGCACCGCACCTCATTCCTCCACGACCAGTGGTGCACTGCAAGAGCCCTGGGTCGAGTGCCTTTTCTGTGAAACGGATTGCATCGCATTACGGTGCATGATATATTGGGATATCTTGCTATGCTATCCTTTTCTCCTTTGATGAGGTAGTAGCACTGGCGAGATCTACGAGCTGGGTGGCCCTGTTCATCCTCAGGTCTGCTGAGGGAAAGGTAGGGAAAGTGAACGTGTGGCAGAGTTAGTCTAAAGCAAAATTCGGTGACCATATGGCATTTTGACGAAGCCACGCTGAGAACAGTTCCCGCTCTTGACAGGACAATCTTGCACTTCCTCAAGTTTGCATGGCTCCAGACTTCAAGGCCAAGGCCAGCTTGTCTATGGGGCTATTCAGAGATCCTGTTCTGAGCAGCTACACCGTGGCCGCACCACGTCTTACATGTAGCCAACAATGTAGCCACTCATGCCTTGCAAGGTGAGCTGGCCAAAGCTGCCTGATTGTGGACAACGAGTTGCCGGAATCCCTATGCAGGCTCTTGCTCGAATGAAGTCTGCAGATGCGGACCGAGGTCCTTCACTTTCTTGGAAAAAGATGTCAGGTTTTGAGGTGTGTTTGCTGCCCATCGACGTCACCGGCTGAAGCTCCTGGCAGGTTGCTAGCCCAGCAGCCAGCTCCTCAGCCACAGGCGACGGAAGTTTGCTGCCCTTGCACTTGTAGAAGTGATAGTGCATGGTCAGACGCTACAAGCCGATTTGCCATAGATGCATCGTGGTTCTTTTTGATTTTTTTTGCGCTTCCGATGATTGAGACCAGTGGGCTCAAGTGCAATGCCTGGCCGTGTGCCATGGCGAACAAGGATGAGATCGGCATCACAGCTTGGATTAGCTGCTTGCTTTGCACTGGCGTCGCTGATGCACCTTGGCCCATCAGGCCATGACCTGAGAGAGAAAGTTCCGGGAATGGCTGAGTTCAGCCTCACTATATCTCAACCTAAGTCTAAGTCCTGTTTCTTCTCCACGCGGGAGTGACTACTGTTGCTACAATCACTATCGCAGGTATTCGCAGGTCACCATTCATCGCCAATCCTTTCATGACGCCATGATTTGATTTGCACCATGATCTGCCAGCAAGCGGGAAAAACAAAAACGCACCTTCTTATTATATCTTATACGATCTTATTATAATGGTGTTTGGTTTTCTTACTCGTGCTTCGCCCCGAAAGATTCTGCTTACAGCACAGCACATTACTGCACCCAGTCAAGAGATGTCAGTAACATGTCGCATTCATATGTCACATGTTGCCACATGCATTCATATAATTGTATACATACCCTCAAGTTGGCATGTTCTAGAATGGCTAGCTCTTGGGGATGAGGTCTCGGAGTTCTAGACTGGTATCGGGACCATTTAACAACCCCTACGCGAGAACCATTGTGGAACGTCGGACGTTTGTATATTATATAATGCTATACGATGATGTATGGTGGAGGTTTTGTGCAGGTATTGTGATCCCCAGCGAGCCGGTGGTTGAAGCCAATTTGCTACTTTGACCTTCCTGTTGACACCATGGTTTATGATGGTCTTTATGACTGGCCACATCAATGTGGCACGAACACCAAAAAGATGAAGTAAAAACATGTCGAATTCACAGTTCAGTTTGTTTCTTGAGCTCTTGTTAGAACATTTCTGACTGGGGGAACTTGTGGATTCAGCTCAGTTTTGTGGTGGTTGGCTGTACCTTTGCCTTTGCATTCGCCGCAACAATGCATTGTTTTTTGATTTTTTTAAATGCATGTTTGCCTCTTTTGTTGTCACCTGAGTCACACATAAAGTGGCTTTTGCATGTTGTGTCACAAGTGGCCGTAAAATCCCGCATCAGAAATGCGCCTGCGTTTGCTAGTGATTTGCATGCATTTGGGTTCTTTTTTTGAGTTGAATTCTGCAAAGGCTTGGGTCAAATACTGTCTAGCCGGGCATCTCTGACAAGAGAAGGGCCCAATAGGTGAAGTGAGCGGCCAATTGCTAGGTAGAAATTTATCCAACCAAAAGTTAAGGAACTATCCCCGAACCTTTGTTATAATAGGTAAACATTTTTCAAATTTATACTTTAGGTAGGCCTTCTCTTTGTTTGTATTATTGTTGCAGTACGGTGGATCTAACACGGTATCCCTCAACTTCTGCTGGAACTCGACCCACCCCAACAGTAAGGAAACCATTTCAGAACCCCCCAGCAGCATGCTTTGCGAACTTTACAAAGTCATCCTTTTTTGGTGGTAGTGGCTCTGAAATATGCATAAATTTGCTGGGTCTACTGGGTCTACCATCGTGTCCACCAGTGTTGGATGGAATTGAATCCAACCCAAAGTTAAGGAAACCATCTCAAATCGTTCCCCAAAACACAATCATTCTCAAATATAAGAAGCCGCCCCCTTCTGTCCGTATGTGTAATTGCATCCCATATAAAACACACTGCAATATAGCACGATGACTAAAGCTGTTGCCGCTCGAGTGAAAAAGCACTTGCGTTGCTTGCTTAACGGTTTTATCCCATCTTTTAAGTTTTTCAGTCTACTTGGGTGTTATATTATAGGCATAACACCAGCTGAAACCTGAAAATACAGGTTATCAGCCGTAGTCTCTAAAGCCATGGAAAGGACACCTGGTGACATTTCTGGACAAGGTGGTGCCATTGTCCCAGCTACAAGGTCGATGGCGTCTGCACACACTGGAGCCCCGTCGGATGTTTCGGCTGGGGCAACTCCCACGCCCATGACTGTAGATGAAGGTTTCTTCAATCAACCAATTCAGGCGTACTTTCACTTTGTGCAGAACAATCTCACCTACATACATGAAGGTAACATTGACGCATTTAGACGCGCAGCTGAGGAAAGGCACGCACAGATCATGGAACACACGGTTCAGCAACTGTACCAAGAGTTTGAGCAAGTTTGTCTTTAGTGAGATTGCCCAACACCGCGCAGAAGCTGAGCGTAGACATGAGCAGATGACAGCAGAGTATACAGTGCCCCAAACGGCAGCTGAGCATGAGGTCACAAAACTGAGGAAGGAACTTAGCGATGCGAACGCAAAGCCAAAGAACGTTGCAAGTGCAGTTGCGCTGGATGCTGAGCAAAGAGCAAACCAAAAGGTAGCTCATGTAACAGCCTAGTATGAACAAAGGTATTCCGAACTCAGAGGTAGCCCCGAGGCAGACTGTAAACGAATCGTGGACGACACAGTGGAACATGCAAGAAAAGGTATGGAAGGATTCAAGAAAGAGGAACAAGCTGTAATCCAGGAGATGAGGGAGGAGTGCAGTAGACAGGAATCTCAGTCCGCTGAACCCAACTTCAACTTCAAGAGCAAGTAGAGGAACTCAACAAGCACAGCGCCCCTGAGATCAAGAATGATGAAGTCGGCAACGATGACGACGGACTAGGCGGGACAAATCTGGATTTGTACATGACCCCAAAGTCGGTTGGTACGAAGGCTGGAGCAGAACCCAAGCCTAGCTCAGGTATGGACGGCTTAGACGCAAAAGAACGGTTGAGCATTCTGTTTGCCACTGCCCCTGCAGGATCAGCAGCACCTCCAAGATTACCACCATTACCCGTGCAAAGGCCACAACATGAAGAAGCAAATCATGAAGCAAGTGTGCCTAGCCCAGCCTGACAAGAAGGGTTTCGAGACAGGCTTAGGTCTTTCAGGTCAACAACTTTTAGATCCCATCACTAGACTGACTTCAAAGGATTCAGATGGTGAAAAGCCCCGCACAAAAGAGGCAGAGACTATCAGGCTGAACGACATGCCTGCCCCAGAAGCCTATCGTCACTGACGTAATCATGTTAGGGACGAGGTCAAGTCATGCTCTGACAAACCCGATGAGGCTTGGATTTGGCTCAATGAAGTCTTTGACAACAAGACCCCAAGGGACAAGTTGGAAGAAAAGCTACAAGACCCAGGCAAGTTCATCACACTTGACACCAAATTGTCGGCAGCGTTAACTCGCTCTGCCAAGGGTGATCTAGCAACAAAGATCCACAACTTCAAAGATGAAAAGTCGAAGAATGGGATCCAGGCCAGAGGTAGGAGAGTCCTTTTGATGTTTGAAGACTACTTCAGGACGTCTGAGGAAGCCGGTAGCCTCTATCGTGTCGAGGACTTGTTAGGAGTCGTTCGCACTGAGGAGTCTGTGGAGGACCTTAGAAGGTTTTTGAACCGATGGGATGCCACAATTGCCGGTATGGAAACCCCACCAGATGACTTGGTTCTTAGAGATATTTTGCTTCGACAAATCCGTAAATGTCAGTTGATGAAGTATGACATTGAAGCATTTGACAGAGATCCCGAAAAGTCAGAGCAGAAGTCCTATGCATTCTTACTCAGAAACATTCGAGATCTTTTAGACAGAGAAAGGCTCCGATCAAACAGGAACCGGATTGTTGAAAAGAACAAGCAGACCGAAAAGCCTCAGCCCGCTGCACCCGCTCAGGGGGGAAAGGAAAAGGTGATCGAGGACGATCCCGCGTTCGAAGCCAGAGTACAAAAGGGGACAAGATATGTCACAAGTTTCGGGATGGTAAATGTGAGAAAGGAAAGGACTGTCCCTACAAACATGTCAAGGATGCCTCAAGATCCGGAACCCCGAAAAAGAAGGGTAAGGGCAAGGGCAGTGGTACAAGTGCTTCCCCATCAAGAAAATCAAGGGAAGAGATGGCTAAGATCCCTTGCACATACTTCCAACAGGGCAAATCTCGTCGTGGTGACAAATGTTTTTACAAACATGAAAATGCAGCTGCACCCACAAAGGATCCTAAACGAACAAACAGCCTTGCACCGAAGAAGGCCAGCGCAAAAGCTGCGCCATGCATCGCCCAAAGGTATGCCGGTATGCCTGTATTGCAAAGGGAAAAGGGTTGCCAAAGGCTACAAAAGCCATGAGAGACCAATGCCATAGAGCTGTTGTATTTTCATCAAAAGTGGAATACTTCAAAGTCCCAGCAACTGGTGAGCAGAGAAAGGTGACCCCGAATCTATGAAAAGAGCTACCCAGATTCAGAGTCTGTACCAAAGCCTGACAAGCTGATCGCTCAACGTGCCCAGGTTTTGGCCAGGCAGTTGCAGGAGCTTGTGAAGCTCTTTGGCAGTGAGTCGCAGCCGAAATGCCGCTTCCGTTGCAATGATGAGGAAGGTGGAACATCATGTAACCACTGCAGAGCTTTGATCGGTCCGAAGAATAAGATCAGTAGCACTCAGTTGCCAACTGTCGCAACCCCCGCCTCAAAGGATGGATGTGTATGGTTAGTGGATACGGGCAGTGAGCAAGATCTTATCAGTGAGGGGATGCTGAAAACTGCAAAGGCGACAAATCGTCGCATCAGCAACACCCCAATCAGCTTAGCCACAGCAAGCGGTTCAACTCGTGCGGATGAGGTGGCCGACGTAAAAGTCGATGCCCTACACCAGCCGTTTTCCCCGTACATCCTAGAGGAGACTCCTGAGATTCTTTCAGTGGGAGTCCGATGCATGGAACAGGGGTATAGCTTCGTTTGGCCGGCTGATGGTAGGCCATCATTCGTCCGGACATAGGAGTCATAGAGCTGAACGTGGACGGCCGGGTGCCAGTCATCGATAGCTCGTGCCGAGTCCTGAACAGCAAACAGTTCAAGAAGGACTGTGACTTGCTTCGGCTTTTTGCAATGGTTTCCGCTAGAGCGGCAGAGGCCGAGGATGACGGAGTAGACGAGGGAGTAGCTCAAGACAGTGAAACCGAGTACATTCGATCTAGAAAGGCCTCAGACCTTGAACTTGAAGAAAGCAGCAAAGCTCACCAATTTTGCCATTACCCCAAAAATCCTTTCTGCAAAGTCTGCCAGAAGGCGCGCATGATGGCGCCGCCCGCAAAGAAGAAGGGAGGGCAGAAGAGATTGGAAACCAACAGTTTTGGAGATCACATTGTCGCTGACCACACGGTTGTTAAAGCTAATGTGGAAGAAGGCGTCAAAGGTGAAACGGTAGCATTGGTGATTAAGGACATCCACACTCAGTTCAGACATGTCTATCCTAGTCAAACCAAATCAAGTGAGTGATGCGTGAATGCTTTCAACCATTTCCTGTCACACAAGGATGAAGTTGGGGCAGTTTTCTCTGACAATTCAAGAGAACTCACTGCTACCATCGAGAAATTGGGTTATCGACATCAAACATCAACAGAGTATGTGGACAGTTCGAAGTAATTTGTTGAAAGAGATCCGACATATGCTTGAGGGCACTCGCACGAATCTCGTGCAGTCCGGTCTCCCGTTGCAGTACTGGCCGATGGCTATGCAACATTTTTCAATGGCAGTGAACGCTACGCCACAGCTCAATGGTGATGATGCCCCGTGGAAGCTTCGTTTTGATGAGGATTTCCCAGGTCAGTTGATTCCTTTCGGTGCAAAAATGTTGTTTTGGAACAATCCAAAAAGGGTTGACAACACATCTGGGAAAACATCACCAACTGCAAATGATGGAATATTTTTGGGATCCCACGTACAACCTGGTTTTGCATGGAAGGGTGAGTATCTTGTTTTCAAGTTGGAAGTACACCCCAACGGGAAAACCTATTCCGGCGGCACACACCTTGTGAAGACGTACAAAGGGTCAAAGCGCCCAGAATCAATCCCATCAGATCTCTGGAAAATGCTTAAGGCTTAATCCAAAGGACAGGCAACAGCTCATTGATGAGGAAGCCGAGAAAATGGCTGTTGGTAGTGGAGGTGCTGCGTCAAGCTCAGCTCCAAAGGGCCCGAAGAAAAAGAAAAGTGCGGTAGCAACTGCAAGAAAGCTTCGGTTAAGCCCTAGCCCCTCAGGTGAGCCAGAAGTAGCCAAATGGGAAGTCATCCCAAAGGACAGACCAAAGTTTTGCGTCCCGGCTATGCCGAAAGCTGCACCAGCAAAAGCTGAGTTGCATCGACCGGAATTAAGGGAAATGATCAAGAGAAAGATCCAAGAGTTGGAATTCAAAGTAGCACTTGAATTGTTTTCTGCTGTTGCACGTTTGGTTCCCAAAGACGAAATCAGAAAGAATCCCAAAGCAAAAGCTGCCTTAGATAAGGAATGGGAAAATCTTAGAACCAAAGGAGTTTGGGATGAACCTAGGGTCCGGGAATGTAAGAGCATTGTTGAGGAAGCCAGGTAAAGAGGGCTGGAAACAGATTCCCCCCGATGTTTGGCAGAGTATCTTTTACCACGCTGAGTACAATTGTATGTTGGTCGTTTATGTGGAGGATTTCAAACTTGCAGGTCCTACTGAGAGCATGGAAAAAGCATGGGCTAGCATCAAAAGAGCAGTCAACATTGGTGACCCTGAACCGTATGACAGGTACTTTGGTTGCCAACATGTGGAGTTCAACAATGTTACACTTCCACGAAAAGCTCATCCTTTTGCAAATGTTTTTGATTCTCAGGCGGCTGCTGCAGCACGGGCTCAACATCGAACAAATGATTGGCAACATGACCCCATCAACAAAACTTGGACAAGGTATCATCTCCAGTCACGTAAGAAGTTCTTCGATCCTGGCGATGAGGGGGGGGGGAATTTGCCAAGTCTTTGCATTCAGAACGGGTTACAATGTTCGACAAAAATGTTGAATTCAAAGGTCTCCCAGTTCTCAAAATGCATATGTCAGGTGAAAGCTCAGCAATTGTGGAAGATGACATGACCGTAGATCAAAAGATTCAGACAATAGACTTCTGGACTGGCAGAACGATATTGAAGTATGGCGATGAGTCAGGCAACTCTAGTCAGTTTGCCCTTCCCTCGAAAAATAGGCCCGGTCCACATCGAGACAAAAGGGATGCCAAGAATGAGAAGAAAGCTCAACGGTTCAAAAGCATCGAGAATGTTGTCCATGACAAGTCTGGTTGCATGAAAAAGCTAGTAGTTAATCTTGTTAGGTATGACATGTCCTCATTCATGGAATCTTGTGTTGATGCATATTGCGAGCTGGGAAAGGTCCAGAAAAGTGACTTGCCAGTAGTTGCAACTCCCTTCACTGAAGCGGGGATCGCTCGACCTACCCTTGACGAGAATGAGAAGCCAGGGAGGTTACAGCCGATTGCATCTAAGGTTCTCATGAAGATTCAGATTCTCCTTGCTGCCCGTATGGCACGCCCTGATCCCCTTAGAGCTACCCAAAGTTTAGCATCTAGAGTGACAAAAAGTTCGATCGAATGTGACATAGCTTTACATCGGCTCGTTTCATATGTCAAGTCTACAACAGATGTGTTTTTGGAGGGTTTCGTGGGGGACTCGTTCGAGGATTGCCAGTTGTGGCTGTTCGCAGATGCTGACCATGCGGGGGAACATGATTCAAAGTCAACTTCAGGTTGTGCGATGTTTCTAGTTGGTCCAAATACCTATTTCCCTTTGAATGCGTTCAGCAAAAAGCAGACAGTTGTAGCGAACGCGCCCACGGAGGCAGAAGTCGTGTCAGCCAATCATGCACTCAGGGCGGAAGGGATACCCATGTTAGCTTTGTTGGAGCAGGTGGGCATTTTCAAGAAACTGTCGCAGAAGGCTGGGACAAACCCCAAGCCAAACACCCCGGAACAAGATGACCCTGTCTTTATTCGGATCGACAAAGATATTGACGAGTTCAGGTATGGCAATGTTGAGGGGGGCCTTTCTGCGGCAAACATCATTGGATTGAAAGCCAATTTTCCGGAATTTTATCAAGTGAAGTTCATGGAAGAGAATCAAGCAAGCTTCAATCACTGTTATGAGCACCGGAAATTCTTCAACTATGAGGTACGCCAACAAGACCCAAAATATCTGTTTCAAATGGATGAAGCAACAGTTTGAGGAAGAACACTTCGACCTTATGAATGTTGGGACTGACTGGCAAACCGCCGACATCCTGACCAAGCCTTTCACTTCACCGAAGAAGTGGGAAGACTTGGATTCAAGCCGACGACAAGACGAAGGTGCGCCAAGTAGATCCCAAGTCTGCGTGTCCAGCAAATGCCAGCGATCAGGAAGGCAACAATAGCTCAAATTCTTTCCAAAGGATGTTGATTGTTTTGCTGTTCAAGTGATTCGAAGCTATGTACACCACGGGAAGCCAGCAAGGGGTGTAGACCCATTCGGGTAACCGAGAAGGAAGATGGTAGCACCCCAGGCTGCCGGCTAGCCCAAGAAGTCCAGTCATTCAGGGAGAATAACCCAGAGGGTTAAGTTTTGCTTTTTGCTTCTTTGCCATGCGTTGGTGGTAGGCCATGGGGTTACATCAACAGATTGACAGACTCAGGGGCTGAAAGAATCGAACGGCAACAAAAAGAGTTTACAAAGCTTTTCAAATCACTTCAAAAAGTTATCCACGAAATTGACGGACCACACTTTTCAATTGCATTCGAACTCTCAAAGAACTGCAAGTAGTGGAAGCGGCCGATGGTTCAATCTTTCCTGAAAAAGCAAGATCTAAAGTTGTATCCATTCCACGGTTGCCAGTTTGGGGTTACTGACTTGGAGAGGAACCCAATGAAAAAGGGTTGGATGATAGCAACAAACATGGAAGAGCTGTCAAGTCTATCGGAGTATGTTTGTGATGGTTCTCACACTCATGGTCAAAGTTGGGATACTGCATTAAAACTTGCAGAGAATTACACATTCACCTTGACTGGCTTCATCCACCGTTGTTTTCGTTCCAGAGCTACAGGAACCAGGCACAAACCGCCAAAGACAGGAAAAGGTTAGCCTTGCCCGCCATGAGCCGACGTTCCGGTGATGCTCCAATGGCAATTGCCGAAAAGATGAACGTTCGGGCTCCCAAGTCGGCCGGTTTAGAGACCGTGCCCCAGCAAAGCAACATGTCGGAATGGCTTGCTTTTCGGAAGTGCCTTGATTTTCAGGGGGATAGGCACGCAGGATGGGAGGACATCTTTTCTACAGTCCTTGCTTCGTCGACGATCCTCGCGTCAGGCAACAGGATCGAGGACTTAGAGCTCTCCGCTGGATTGATGCAGCGTTTTGCTGCCCAGTCGATGTCAACTGACTCCCTCACTGGTGTGCATGCCGTGGGCTAAGGAGCTTCGTCATTTGTCTGAGCTTGAGCAAGAATCGCTCTGGGACTTGAAGCTGCCCACGGAGTACGTCCCTGGAACGTCAAGGCTGGCGCTAGACGTCGTGCCCACAATTTATGTGGTGACTTCAGATTCGACGCCGGCGCTGATCACTGGAAAGGGTAAGACTTTGAAGAGGTACACCCTGAAGGAGGACCTTGCCTTGCGAAAAGCTGACATGATTCTTGAAATAGGTCATGATATGCTCTGGGGCAAGGATTTGCAACAACTCTGTAAAGCTAATATCGTGATGACCAAGGATTTGATGTCGAAGTTTTCCACTCACGGGTCGGCTATTCGCATCATTTCTGTGATCTTTTGGTCTGGTAACGAGGTTTGCGGGGAATATGGAGTTGAACCCCTTCCAATTTGGGGGCAACGGGATCCACAGGGCGATTGGAATGCCATCATGGACAGGGTCAAGGGCAACATTGTGTGGTGGAACAATCAACTGAAGGAATTGGGGGTTGAGTTCAAATGAATGACCATCTACCACACAGTGCTCAACCACCTCCGAGTTGATGTTCTCATCGAGCATGATTCTGTATTTTTCTACATGGCCTCTGGCATGTTTTGGACAGACCGTGCCGCTGAGCTCATTCTCTCGGGTGGGCTCGCCAGTTGAGGCGGCCGTCGGTGATTCCGGCTCTGCAGGTGGAGCCTTGGCAGATGAGTCTGGAGGAGCAGCATGGCTGGCTTTGGCCTTTCCCACTGACGGACCTTCGTATTCATTGACGTCCAGTGCATCCCAAGGGTCACCTTCGTCGTCATCATCAGGCACCCCGGCATCAGTGGGTCGGTCGCGCAGCTCTTCTGCAGTCAAGGCTTCTGGCAAGGACTTGTTGGTCTTCTTTTCGGTGCGGCATCACGCATTGTGGCTTCTCCCTGTGGCCGTCGTCTCTTGAACAATGACTGCTGATACTGAGGTGAAATGATGTCAGTTATATGCAGCATGTGAAGAGTATCCATGACATAGCCAATCATCCCGTTCCTGTTGAGCTCTGTCTCGAAGGCGTGAAAATAGTCCCTGAGCTCAAGCCTTGGTGGCAACTTGTCACTCTGGATCCACCTGATGCGTTCGTTGTCCTCCGCAATCTCAGCATGGAACCAGGCTTCAGGCGATCCATAAATGTGGTAAACACCATTCCCAAACCATAGGTAAGAGGGCCGGGCTCGCTAATTAGAGCGGCCTGATACTCATCACCAGGACATGCTGGGAGATGGATGGCGCGGCCAACTTGAGGTATCCCGATCGCATGGACCGTCACAAAACGAAGGTCAACGCTGTGACCCGTGGCCAACCAGGTCAAGATGCTACAGCCTTCAACGACCAAATGTGGCTTGACCTAGACGGTTTCTTTCGAATGTTCGACAAGATGCTTCCCAAAAAGGTGAACCCCATGTCAGTTGAGGAGTTGGTTGCACTCCTCTATCATGACAGCAAATGCAGCTTTGAATTCCAATGCATCGGCGGTCACCAGAAGGCAACCCGTCAAGGGTTAGCCTACTGGCCTTTCAGAATCCGTGGAGTGCAGGGGCATACCAAACGTGCAATGGACACAGCAGCAGCATCTGATGCCTTCAACGCTGTGGAGATCTATGCAAGTTCTGGGGCAGCGGCAATTCAGAGAATGAATGCAACGGGCAAGCAGATCACGACTGCTGACAAGTGTCCTGGGGTGATCTATCATCGCACCACGAAAGGAAATTGGAAAGGAATCCTTCGTGACGGCTTTGTTGCCGGTGGTGGAGAGCGCGTCTCGTCAGGTAGAGCGCACTCTTACTTCAGCGAGGTGCAGGTCAGTGACAAGCAGTACGTCAGTGGGCTCAGGGCTGAGCGACCCATCGAAATCCGTGTGGCCATGTCTGAAGCTGTGCGCAGCGGGGTCATTTTCTTCAAGACATCGTCTGATGGAATTCTGACAAGTGATGTGGTTCCTTCCCAGTTCATCATCTCGGTTGACGATACTGAAAAGAAGACCAACCTTTATCGGCGACATGAGGACACGGCGCATTCTGCTCATGGCAGCGGGGAGAAGTTGGGGCTCAGGAACTTGTGAAGTCCTACGAGGCAAAATCTTCTCAGAGAACTGGATCCACATCTCCGGCCGCCTCAACTGGCGCGCCCGCTGCAACATCGCTTTTCCCAGGAAAAGTGAAGCCTCCGCCACCCAATGTGGCTCAAGCATCGGGTATGCCAGGCTATGCACACAGCAGGTCGTTGCCGCCTCCTCCAAAAGGTGAAGCTCCAAAACCACCATCAGTTGTTATTGAGGGTCCCAAAACTCCGCCAAAGATTGAAGGTCCAAAGACACCACCAAAGGCTGACGCTCCAAAGACACCGCCAAAAGAGGGAGCTTCTGCACCATCTGCACCTGAAGTTCCGAAGGCTGTGACAGCAGCAGTTGAACCAGCAAAAGAAGATGAACCTGCAAAGAAGAAGGCAGCTCTTTCCAGCTCGCCCGCAGCTGTGCCAGTGGCATCATCGGCTGCGGCCTTCTTGGAACCTGTTCCGAAGATTGCGCCCCCAAAGGCTCATCCGAAAGAACAAGAAGCTTCCACTGCAGTGCCTCCATCATCAAAGCTGGCTTCAAGCTCAAAGTCGCTGGTGCCGAAAAAGAAGTCTCGCCCTAAAGGCGATGACTAACCTTCAGAGGAGAAGAAGCCAGTGTCGATCAAGATTGAGGCCAAGCAATGCGAACGTTGTTTTTCAGAAAGTTTCAAAGGACAGTTTGAGTGTGACGTTTGTGAATTGATGCTTGAAGGAGCTGGCAAGGCCGACAGGACCAAGATCGCCGACCGGCGTAAAGCCGCGCTCCACAAGTTAGGCCTCTATTACGACTACAGAGGCGGGTATTTGCAGAGCATCACACAGCACCAGCTGGAATCATTCGGACTCCTCGGAGATCAAGCACGTGGAAGTTCGAGCTGGGGGGCAGATTTGCTCAAGCGTGCGAAAAGCAGGTACGACAGAGCTCTGAGCCTTGGATTCATTTCTGTTGCTGAACGTTTCACTCAGGACGCAACTTTTGCTGAAAGTGTCCTCAATGAAGGTGAAAATGAATATGACTGCCAGCGCTATGACGTGCTGCGGGCAGCACATCTTCCAAAACCGGACAGGACCAAGGCACAGGTCAGATTGGGAGTGTCAGAGCAGTCTCAGTTGGAGCACAATGCAATGAGACTTGTCTTTCTGGATTTTCCCAGCCGTCTCGACATGCCCAGTTCTTTCAAGTACATCGACCAACCATGGATCTACATGTAACAGAACCGAGGTCTATTCCGAGGAAGAGTATATCGAGTATTTGGGAAGGAACCCTCAACACAATTTGCTGCTTTCATGCACAGGTGTCGACCATGTGGCAGTCCATGATGCTGAAAGACACCTGAAATGGATCAAGGCCCAAAATGAAGACTCCTACAAGAAGAACGTCGAGGAGAAGCGCAAGCAGTCTGAAAGAGCCAAGGAGCAAAACCATGCCAAAAGAAAGGCTGAACAGACCGGCGCTTTTGGACAAGGGCCAACAAAGAAAGGCACCGCTAGCCCGGTTGCCCGAACATCTCCCAAGGTTGAAGCAGCATCATCATCGGCTTCGGCGAGCGTGTGGCTCGACAACCCGCAAAGCTCCCAGCCCAGAGGTACTCACCAAGATCGACAGTACACTGGAGAATGGCAGAAATGGCATGGGCGCTGGTACCAAAAGGTCATCAGACACGGCCGCATTGAATGGGAGCAGGGATAGAGTTGAGTGGCACCTTGCGCAGACGATTGGTTTATGTATATATAGCCTAGCCGCATTACTTTTGAGTGTCTTCTCAGGTTTGCAAAGGGTTGGAGCGGTAAGGCAGACCGAAATGGTCTCGCCCTGGTAAGTGGGCAGCTTTGCCGTATCCGGCTCACCTGAGGGGGGTGTAATTGCATCCCATATAAAACACACTGTAATATAGCACGGTGACTAAAGCTGTTGCGGCTCGAGTGAAAAAGCACTTCGTTGCTTGCTTAACGGTTTTACCCCATCTTTTAGTTTTATCAGTCTACTGGGGTGTTATATTATAGGCAAAACACCAGCTGAAACCTGAAAATACAGTATGATCGATGAAGTATGGTGTAAGGGTCTGAAGTATGGTGTATCCGTAGTTTGCTGCTGTTTTATTGAGCATGTATATAGTTGATTGCACATTTAGATACATTTAGCATAGAATTAAACAAACAATCACACGGAACATCAAATTCGCCCACTGAATTCATTAGAAAAGGAGACTTACGGTTGTGAAACGTGGCAAAGTCATCCCTGACTGTTTGTATTAGTCGATCTCAGCAGATTGGAATGCAAAGGCATTCTGAAGGCATTTGGACATGTGTTCTTTGACGGCTTGGCAAGACAGGAAGCAAAGACTTTGGCAAAAAACCTGGCTCGGTAGGTAGGGACGACCATCTGTGGCCGCAACCCACTGAAAAATGTCATGGAGTATCATATAATCATATAGTGCTCTTCGGTTTTTACTCTGAAATTCAACATGGTTTTTTTTATTCCATGATTTTTGTAAGAGATAGGCGCACCATTTCAGAACCCATTTTCAGTAGCAGGGATTACTGCAGAGATTTTGGGTTCTTAGACACCCCTTCAGGATTTAGAAACCCAGATTTGGGGTCTACAATGGCCAACAAGGTGGTATGAGACAACCTGAGGGTATATTTATTATGTTGTATCCAAGCGCTTCCTGGAAGTGGGGCAGACTTCACCGAGGCTTCGAGCTGCATTCTGTTGGGGCCCTCATAGAGGTTTCTCAGATCATATTTTGACACAGGGGTTTGGGAGGGCGTCTGAAACCTACACTGGATTTTGAAGACAATTGGTGCTGGTAAAGTATGCTAGCACATTCATTTCAATCATTCTGCTTTGAACACTCATTGACAGCCAGCTGTGGGTCGGCTTTCCTCCACTTTCCTGTTTGTACCAGACGGCTGATGCAAACTGTTGCAAACTGTTGCAATGTTCAGGCCTCAGTGGAGCGACCACAGTGGCACTGAGAAGGCATGCCCAGCAGCTTGCACAATGATTCATGATGCGCAGACATCAACAGTGTTTGGAAGAGCAACCGACTACAGCGGGTCTTCTGAGCCTGATCAGCAAATTCTTTCCTGGCCAAAGCCTTTGCAGAGAATATGGCGAAGATAAGATATCAGCCGAGATGCACATCGTAGGCTATGTGGCGTTTAACTTTTGGCAGGACATGTAAGATGCGAGATTTGTTGCATAATATCGATTATGATTTGCAAGGCGTGTGTATGGCAATTGTGTGATGATAGTTGCCTGCCATGAAGGGGCGGATTCTTGCCCGTGGAGGCATTTTCTCCCGACTGCCACGCCAGAGTTGCATCAAGTTACTGGCTTTCGCCCGAGCACTGCTTGCAGCAGTGGGAAGTCCACGGATGCGGATGCTTGTCAAATAAACGAGACGTTTTTTTGGTCATGTCCTGGCGTTTGGAAGTTGAGGAAGTGGAAACAAAAGAACTTCAGAAATTCATGCAGACTCTCTAGTCCCTCCTGAAGTTCATCCAGGCAGCTCAGCGTCTTAGGAGGATCAAGAAAAAGCAAAGCAAGTAAGAGCAGAGACTTCGGTGACTACGATAACCGCTACCGCCGCTTGGCATTTTTGAAGAACCAGAGCTTCAACCAGAACAACTGAGCCTGAACCGTTTTGAGTTTGCATGGTCCACAAAGGCAGAAGGTGCTGAAATACGAGAGAGAGAGAGAGAGAGAGAGAGAGAGAGAGTGGAACCCAACAGGAATAAGAAGAAATGCGCTCAATTGGGTACATCTGAAGCACCTGATTGCTGTAGGCCTAGAGTCCTCTTAGAGGAAGACATTCGGATTAGCCATGCCCATCGCTACATATGGCCCTGCGGGAGTGTTGGTGGAAAATCATTTGGTTCCTGAATGTGTCTGGGCCAACACTCCAGATATGCACATTGTCCCAACACTCCAGGTTAGAACATTGCCCTGATCCCTTGGTGCAACCATCCAAGAAGCATTCTCAGGCAGAAGATCTCCAGAAAGTGCCTGAGGTGATCATTGATGAGGGCACCTTCAAATATGTTTCTCTCAATGCAAACCAGGGCAACAATGTGAAACATGTAAGATATGCGCGTTGGAGCATTGGGGGGACAAGACCAAGTAAGTGGTCCAAGTGAAGGTTGGGGACAGTGCACGATGACATCCTTCAACGGGACCCTCAGTTCAGATGACGTGTGCAGTGCTTCCTTCAGGTCCTGATGCGCGTGACGGCTGCTAGCGGGGAGCAGAAGTACTTGGTCCGTGGTACTGCTGGAGCAGCGCCATAGTTGCGACAGTTGTGGAAAGCAGAGCTGACATGGGCTGAACAGATTGCAAGAATCTGTTTTGAAAATTTGATGAATCCCCACGTTTGTCCTGAACTTAGGAATATCATCGCGATGTTGCAATCCCATATGTGCGAGCTTACTTGAAGAATGGCTTTGGAATAGAAGTGTTGGGTGGCGGGAGGATCTTGCATGATGTTGAAAGGCTTGGGGTGCAGGAGAAAAGTATGACAATGAGTTTTACATCTTTGCGTGAAAATTTGGTTGCCCGCTTCACTCCTTGGTCTGGTTGTCTTGGCTTTGCTTGAAGTGCCAGGGGTTATTTGCAAATCTATGGCTTCTCGTATGGCTTCCCGTGGGTGGATGGTGCAGGACATGAAATCTCTGCCGAGGTTCCCAACCTCGTCGCCGTTGTCATGCCGTTGCGTTGTATGAACCACTTTGGTTGCCAACCTCCCTCCGAAGCCATTGTGCCTCGCGACTCTTGCATTTCTGTGGCTTGTTTTGTCAGGTTTGTTCCCGGCACTTCTCTGGTTACGAGGCTGGAAGTCAAAATCATGAGTCAAATGTTTTTCATGCAAAGTTGAATGCGTGTCTTTCTCGAAATCCAACATGCTTTGAAAATTGGCCAGTGTACATTATTGTCCTGATCTTGTTTTCTTGAGGTGACTTGGACAAATGAAGGGTATTGAGCGACTCCTGGTGTGATGCCCTGCAGCTTGCGCCTGTCACATCTCGGCGTTACAGAGTGTCAGTGGAAAAAAAGAGGTCAGGGCATGTCAGGGCAGTGAATTGCTTCAGCGCTACTCCGCACCTGTGCCCCCCTGGTTTACATTGCTTCAAGTTGTGCTTGTTTGAGTCGGACTCGGAGTCAGCAATGGTTTTCCGAGGTTGGTGCCAGGAAGCTGTTTTGACATTAAAGCGACTCAGCCAGTTAGATCAATTACATCTTCAAGTACGTACAGGGTCAGGGTGGTAACTTGTGCCGCAGTTGTCTTCTTGTGCCGCAAACGGTGTGCCGTTGGGAAGTCCATGATGTACATGTCATTCTTACTGGATGAATCAATTGTTTGTGGCATTGATTTTTCTAACGCTTTGCAGGGGCACACATGTTTTTGAGACATATTCGTTTTGAGATAGAAACTCATGAGGATGGCTTCTCAATAGCTTGACTCACACAGAAGAGAGAACAGTAGAAGAGACGAGTAGAGTAGAAGAGACTATATACAGAAGAGTAGAGAAGAGAACCGAATTGAAGAGTAGAAGTGATTAGAGAGGCGTAGAGCAGAGAAGGGAAGAGTAGAAAGGATCCCTGCCGCCTTGCCCTGCTGCTTTGCCTTGCAAAATCCCGATCTCGTACAGATCTCGTAAAGACCTCGTAAGGATCTCGTAAAAATCACGCTGTCAAGCGGTACCTTGAATATCTCAGTGCCATTGTGCTGTGTTGTTCAGTGCTGGAATGTTCCTGGTGTG
>Ga0126342_10002929_pt1 | contig 27512 bp, 27 predicted proteins | sample Cyp1metagenome_FD_92528 | JGI IMG/M metagenome (GOLD analysis project Ga0126342, IMG submission 92528) | Coral microbial communities from Lord Howe Island, Old Settlement Bay, Australia - Cyphastrea 1 metagenome | ecosystem: Host-associated > Invertebrates > Cnidaria > Coral ... | reverse complement strand
TTCCATGATATTCCATCATTTTCCATGATATTCCATGATATTCCATGATATTCCATGATATTCCATGATATTCCATACTTTTCCATGATATTCCATCATTTTCCATGATATTCCATGATATTCTATGATATTCCATTTTCTTTTGAGGGGCTACACAAGTTGTGTCCTTTTGTCGGGACCCATCCCTTCGAGTCAGCGCTTTCGGCAGCTGCGCACCTTTCACTTGTTCTCCCAAGAGCGTCTTGTTGGTACCGTTGACGTCCTCGCAGCGGCTGGCTACGTCCTAAGAAGGGCCTTGGAAAAAACCGGAAAGCCTTATATTTGATGGTAAAAACCATGTAAAAACCAACAGTTTCCTCTAGACTTTCCCTTAGCCTTAAATCAATCCAAAGAACTTCGAAATTGAATGCAACAAATATGTCTATGACCCAAAATGTATGGGATAAATGATGAGTGCAAGCTAAAGACGTCCAGCTCTGGCTACAAAACCACTTGCAACTGATCTGACAACCTAAGGTCCGTAGAATTGCATGTAAATTGCACCGTCAGCCACCAACAAAAACACGAGTGTTGGATGATGATAGAAAATTGACAGCCTTTGTGAGTCAGATATCAACCTTTTGTCAATCCGATTGAGAAAGTCAAATTCATATTCTACAGTATCACCATTCTTTAAATCGATCGAATGAAAGTGTGTTTGCTAGCAAAAAGCACCTTCAAGTTGTCGCACTTATAGTCGCCAAGCAGATGCATCAGATGTTTTTCTAAATTTCACCTGGTAATTCGCCATTCGCCAACCCTTTGCGAAACTCAAGCGTCCCTAAGAAGTCCCATATTCCAAAGCACCATGTTGTCCCGTTGTGAAATCCCAACTTGTCACAGTAAAACTCCTGCGGAAAACCTCCCATTTTTGATCATCAACTCCGAGTTGTTTCTTTTTGAGTTTTCTCAATTGTTCCAGAGGTTTCACGGAAAAATAAACCCAATTTTTCGGGGTGGTTCCGGCTCAAATCCCGCATTTTCCCCACAGGTTTCATGCCCCGGCAACGCGGCGACTCCTCGGCCAGGTACAGCCGGTAGCCCGTCACCGTGGTCGTCACCTGTGGCGGCTCCCAGCTGACGCTGCCGCCCAGCTCGCTGGCGTCCAGGTCCAGGTCCGTGAAAGCGGGGGAGGAGACCTGGCATTTTTAACAGGGATGGGATTTTGATGGGATTTTGGATAGTGGTTTTATAGATGCTTTTTATGAGATGTTCATAGCTTTTTGGGGAGTTGTAGGTGTTTTTATTGGGCTTATTTTAGGTTGTTTAGAGGTGCTCATTGGGTTTTAAGAGGTTTTTAGAGTTTGTTGTTTTTAATGGGTGTTTATAGTCTTTAGATGTGCTTATTGGTTTTTAAGAGGTTTTCATAGATGTTGAGAGGGTTTTTAACACCTGCAATTGTTTTAATTGGATGTCTAGATGTTATGATATGTCTCTCTAGTTATCTACAGGCTTTTTAGGGGCTGACAAGTGTTTTTACATGTTTTGATAGGTGTTTTATCAAAGCTTTGGGTATAGAAAAACACGGTGGAATTCGATGGATGAATTGTATGGTGAATTTATAGGATATGAAGATTTTACTGTGATTATTTTGGGGATACGAACTGTAGTTCAAGCCAGTTGGAAGCCAGTTGGTAAGTGGAAAAAACAACACCCCAAGTCTGACTAACTACAACTGGACAAACATAGTTCGCCGACCTACAACTGGGGTTGGGGGTGAACCACCAAGTAGAAAAATGGCGAAATTTATGGAGTTTTTCGTCGTGAATGTATGGAGTTTGTCATGAAGATGTTGTGGTAGTTTTATTGACTTTGACGGACAAAAAAAAACGAGATTCTTGATGGGTTTTGATGGCATAAACGGCTGGATTTTATGGAATCCTAATCGTCAATCAAAAACTATATCGTGTCTATCAAGTGTTGATCGACAAGAGCTGTGATGTGGAATACTTTCAAACATTTTTTGAATATTCTAACTATCATCAAGGTAACATTATAGTGGGACAATATGTTTTACATATGGTTTAAAAGTTTAACCAACTAAAAATGTGAGATTTCTACCCAGCACGAAGGGTATGGTCCCCTACCTGCTGGCAATACACCAATTCTTAAACGGTCTCTGATGGTACGATCATTACCATCTGGTTATGACTAACAGTTCGCCATGGAAAGATCCACCATTGTATAGCTAGGTAAACCATCTATTTCGATTAGGGCCATCGAAAAAACATGGCGAACTGTTAGTCATAACCAGATGGTAATATTCATTTCCACCTCCATATTTTTTTCCATTCAGCCACCATTTCAAGAGGCCCTACTTGGCCGCCTGGTACTTGGCCGTTGCTTCCGCGAAAGAGAGGCTGTTGGGCGTGGATTGCTCCACAAAACTACTCTTGGTGTAGACCACAAAGTGGCTATAGCCCTTGGCACCGTGATCGCCCCCTTGACTTGGGAAAAATCACGGCTCTCATCGGATCTCTGGGTTTTGTGTTGATGATGATGATCATCATCATCATAATCATGATGATAATGTTAGATGATGTGTGGATGTTGTTGATGTTGATGATGATGTTGATGTTGATGTTGATGTTGATGTTGATGATGATGATGATGATGATGATGATGTGGAACGAAGCCGCACAGGTCCCTATGCAGTGTGTTCTGATCTAGAACATTAAGTCAACCATATTGCTAAAATTCTAAAATATCCAATGTTTATATACTGCGTTTTCAGCTCATACGAAGAAGGCGGGCCAACAGGCGCGGGCAAGACGATGTGTTTGGCCGTATGGTTACCAATCCCATAGGAATCCTGGATGGATTTGGAAAAAAAAAGTTTGATCTGGAAAATATTGTGTTTTGCAAAGAACGATGGGTGTAAAATCAATAAACATTGGAGGTTTAGCTTTAGCTAGCAAATTCTCAAGGTTTTACCAGCAAAGGTTGAAGTAAAACCAAAGGGTGTAAAGTGTAAAATCCACATTATGTGAGAGGCAACAAACATTGCTTCTTAGGCAGCAACCATACCATGGACCATTAAAAAAAAGGCAACAACGACAAACCAACAAACGGACACCCAACAAACTCCCGGCAAGGTGAGGCCCAGTTATAAGTTAGTATTAAGTTGGTGTATAAATCCCATTAACTGGATTTACATAAAAGTTATACACCATTAATGGATGTGAAACGGGATTATACACCAACTGTATACATTAACTGTATAAATCCCATTATACACCAACTTAATATTATGCTGCATATCATCCAACTAACCATAGAATTCACCAAGTTATGTGCATCAACTTGACGCGATTCCGTCATCAGGGGCCTCACCGTGTGATGATGGGACCCCTGGGAGCCGTCACCAGCAACCGCTGGGAATTGATGCTACACAGCTTGGTGTGGAAGCAACAAACATGATGATTTGGTTAATTTAAAAAATAGAGAAACCAGTGTTGTGGTGGACAGAAATAGACATATCACATCATATCACATCATATCACATCATATCACATCTCAATGTTTTGTGTGATCCTATTCCATTGATATGGGATATGTTGATATATTTCATGATATTTCCATATCCTATTTCCATCTCAATGTTTTGTTGATATGATCCTATCCGGTCATCTTCCCAACGGCTTCTCCAAGCTGCACCATAGGCATCGCCCTCCACGATCTGTGGCAAAGAGGTCGGCTTTTGCCGGTCGGATTGATCATGGATAGATATAGGACGACACATGACGACACCTACAAAAAGATAGGAAAGTGAAGTCCTGCTAAAATTGTGGTAAATGACTGTTATATCAGTTATAAATGACTGTAAGATAGTAAATGACTGTTCTATCTTTTTGATTCTGTTTGGGAGTTGCTAAACCTGAGAATTTACGGTGGCGTGGTTTCACCCAAATCTAGGGCGATGGGCGAGGGAGAGGGCGACCGGTGTTCCTTTCAACCCAAGGACAGGTGGAAGAAAGTTCCTTTCATCGACTGATCCTGGAGTTCAATGGTGTTCCCATGGAAAATGTATGAACATGTTAGTTTGCAAAGTGGTGCAATGGGTTTTGTAGTTAGGGAATCTTAGGGGCGCTAACACATTGCTTCAACATTGATATGGTCTCTTCCTAAAATGGTCAACAGTGGATAGGTCCTTCACTTTGGCCACTTCACCGTCCGAGGGTTCCAACCAACCCCGTTGCCACAGCACCCTGCACCATGAATTGGTGCCTCCAACTGGTTGCTGCCCATAGGGCTCTCGCCCAACAGAGATCGGCCCGTTCCAAAGGCATCCGCGGCAATGTACACCACCTGAAATCTGGGCGTTTTGGGAGAACGGAACATCACATCCCTGTCACATCGTCCCAACAAAAATCAAATAATAGTGGGTAAATAGTGGGTAAATGGTGCTAAAATGGTGGCAACTTAGTCATCTTAGTCTTACCTTCTATCTTCAAGCTTTACTATACTTTGGATGTGCATCCCACTTCGCAACTGGACAATCCATTCATTACTCCGGATTCAGAGCATCCCATCCATTTGCTCAAAAAAAAACATCTCTTTACTGGTACGAAAGAATCTGCATCCCTATGCATCCAAGTACTCCCATCCCACCCATTTCCGAAACCATGGTAATCCATGCTAGATGCTGAAATTGACAGCCCTGTTCGACCACGGCACAAAGGTCTCCAAGCAATGAAGGTCTGCGGGTTCTTGCCAAACTAGGCTGCCATTTACCACCTGAGTGGAAGCTCGGAAAAGGTGGGCATGAAACCCTGAATGCTGCCCCAATTGTATCGTCAGAAATGAACGAAATGAATTACCCTTTAGTAAATTAACATAGACCCTGGCAGACAGGGGTTGGAAGATTAATTAGTTTCAACTAAACAATGACTATTTTCAGGGTCTATGTTATTTACCAGAGGGTAAATAGCTGATATTGAGAGTGATTACCTTCATAATATGATAACCAAATCTGTGGCTGTTTGGTTTCGATATGTTTCGCTCAAACCCAGGTAAACCGTGATTTGTGACTGTCACGAAGTCACAGTCACGAAGTGTTTCCCAAAACTTCCAGCCATCAAATACACCAAAGTGATGTGGAGAAAGTATTATTCAGATCACTTTATTGTATTCTATAATACTGGGTTATGTGGTTATTATTCAGAAATAGTATTCAGCCTTTATTATATTCAGAAAGTATTATCTGAAAGTGATGTGGTTTGATCACCTTGGATTATCCAGATTTATTCAGCCCAATCACCTATCAAATCAAAACAAATCAAAAGCACAAAAGGCCCCTTTGGCTAATCTTGGCTATCGTCGCATCCAACAGAAAGAAAGGTGTTTCTAATCTTGAAATAACCCAAGAGACAACTCCATCATCTTCATGGGTTAGATATTTGGTATTCATCCAGCTTCATTAACTCCAAATTGTTTCCCTTAAATTGGTCAATCCATAGTCTTCCATTGTTTCTCCCGTATCTTAACATTCATATCTTCCCCTATGGATTTTCCTATGGTTCCCATGGCTGCCATGGTCCATTTCCCAACCAGGCCACGTCCATATTCAGATCCGTCCCGACAAAGCTGATGGTCCCCACCGTGGCATTGTGGTCCTGCTGGCTGCTCTACGGCAACGGTGGTTCAATGGGTTGTTGAAGCGTTTAACCAACAAAGATGGTGATGTTTAATGGTGATTTAATGGTGATCTAATGGTGATTTATAATGGCAATTATTATATATATAATGGTTCCATTGATGTTCTGTTGGTATTTGATATGGAAGAAATGGGTAATAGTTCTCCTTAGCTATGGTATACTTAGATGATTTACTTTCATGAATAATGGCGATTCTGCATAGCGCTCTTAAAATTCCCAGAGAGTATTTGATATGAAAAAAAGTGTGGTATTACATTAATATTCGCAAAAGTAGAAACCAATTGATGTTCGGGATTCACCAAATGAATGTCAATTGGATTCTATTGAATAGATAGTGTTATTGAGTTCAGTGTTCAGTTCAGTTACACATCTCAGCATTTTTGAGCACCGCGCCTCAATGAGCACCGTGGCCGGCGTGCTTTGTTCTGCCAAGGAGGAACTCGAATAGACCAACCAATGCGTCAGGTTCAACAATTGCGTATCCTTGGTGCGGCCCCGTTGATCTGCGATTCACGCAGGGTACCCCATTGTTGAATGGTTCATGACCCGACATAACGAATGAATCAGAATGAATCCAGTGTTCAAGAACAGGAGTGTTGGTTGCATCCCCGGTGTTTCTTGGTAAAATCTAAAATCAACTGTGAAAATCAACGTAAACTTATATTCAATTATATACAACTTGTAATATTACCAAGTTCACAGAATTGGATGACGGGAAATTTTACAGGAAACCCCTATATTTCATGGTAAAAACCATGGTTTCCTGTAGATTTTCCCTTAAACCAATCCATTGACAAGTGCAAAAATGGTATAAAATCCATGTGTTCCAACAGTGCCCGCTCCAACAATAATCTGTCCAAGATTCCGCTGGCAGTGTCACAGATTGATTCCCAAGCCTCGACTTGGCAATATCCGAGCCATGATACTGTGCGGGAACCCCAGATATAATGTATGACATAATATATACAGTTTATGATATGTATAAATTGTTATATATACGTATTGTATATATATATATATATGTACGTATGTATATATATATATATGTACGTATGTATATATATATATACGTATGTATATATATATACGTATGTATATATATAGCTTATGATATATGATATCTGTGTAGTTTATGATATGCATAGCTTTACCATATACATCCATAGACTACTATAATGTATGATGAATTTCGATGATACAAATTATAGTGAAATATATCGAACTATGATATCTGTGGATTTATGATCTAATTACAGTAGATGTAATGAGTAATTTAGTGTCTATGTTCCAGCACCAAGATTGCATGTGTCTTAAAAAAAACTCCGTTCACAGCTTAGCCCTGCAACCGAGCAACGGGTTGATGGCGGACCTCATGCGGCACCAGCCACTCTTGGTATCCTGCAGCCCCACGACGTAGGGAGCGGTGCTGGCCACGTCGTCGTAGCCGTAGCAGGTCGCCGCGGCCTCAGTCTTCGCTTGATGGGCCGTGACTTGCCGTGACATTGTATGGCTTAAAATGGCTAAAAGAAATCATAGCACCAATTTCCCAATCATGGGTTTTTCAGGGAAAATTTTGCAGAAAACTCGCAACAGATGTGGGTCGAATTTCAAGAATTTCTTTGGGCCCCCAGATGTGGGGGTCACTTTGGGCCCGCATTTCGGCACATCATTTGTCATCCAAAATTTCAGGGACTCCAAGTTTTCTGAGTGCCAAAATCATCCAAAATTTCAACTATAGTTGGAGGCATTATCCGGTGGAAACCATGTTTAAGATTCTTCAATACTCTGAAATCATATCCAAAATTAGTAAAGCCAGATAGATTTTGGATATCGACATGTTAAATATGTTAATCATATCCAAAATTAGGAAATCAACATGTTGAACAACCAGGTAAATTCCTGAGCTTTGGACCGACATGGCCAGATAGACCAGGTAATTGGTCACCTTCAGTTGCTCCGGTCACACGTCGAGTCAGGGATGAAGGCCATCGGATGGAGATGATAAGATGGGGATCCAACTATCAAACATGCGGATTTCATGGGAATTTCCTGGTGATTTCATGGGGGATTTCATGGGGATTTCACGATCAAATATGTTGGAAATGATGAGAAATATTCAGGATTTTTCAGGTATGGATCCAGGGATATCCTTCATCTTTCTTCCCAAGCGCAAATCATTGGAGGGATTTATTCTCTCCAGGATCGTTGCACTATACCATCTATATCTATTGAAAAATAGACTTAGTTTGGCCCATCGGATGTAGCAAGACCAAACACGTCCCAAACCTTCAACCTTCGCAAAAGCTTTCTACATTGACAAAAATGTCTGCATTGGAGACAACTAGCAGTGCTCCTCCACCAGCTTTCTGACATGCTGATGTAATGGGATGACTGATATGTTATGATTGGATTCTCTTATATATATATACACCATCTGGAACCACCCAAGACCGGTAAGAACAAAATTTACCATCGCTGTTTTGAAGACCTATGAAGACCTGTAGTTGCTTTACAGTTCATCCGAGAATCGTCATTTCACAACATCTTTACATGTAAAGTTCCAACAGTATTTTGATGTTTCATGATCTAATGAAACAGTGTTTAATCATCAAAAGAAATTTGATTACTATGATGACTATGTGCTAATAATATCTTGACTATTCATGTTTTGTAACACGTAGTCAGTCAGCGTAATTATAAAAATCCTAATCACTAATTAGTACCAACATAAATATAGTTACTATTGGAATCACTAATAGTTAACAATAATCACTAATTATGATTACAATCACTATTTAGTACTATCATGTAATCATAATTAGTGACTATCATGTACTAAATATGAACAACTAATCACAGTGTGTTCATCGCCACTGGTTGGTGGTTTCAACACATTTGAAAAATATTAGTCAGTTGGGAGATTATTCCCAATATATGGAGGAAAAACATGTTCCAAACCACCAACCAGCCATTTATTATCATGTACTATCACTGTGTTTAACTTGATGTTAAACAACCCCCTTGCATCCCTCGCCTCCGTTACATCATCGGGCGCTTCCCAGGTCAACACTCCTGCCATGGGGCCATGGATGGGGAACCAATCTCGCAACGATGTGCAACCGTTTTATCCAATGAAAACACAGATATTGCTGGATTTCAAGCATCAGAAAAGCTGGTTTTATGGTTATCAATCTGGTTTGAAACACCAATAATTCAATATCTGGATGGGTAACCATGGTAGGATGCAATTGAAGATGGTTCTTGCCAATCAAACCTAGAATCGATTTGGATTCACCAGTCTTCGTTGCCACGCAACTTCGAGGATACCGGAAAGCCCACAATGACCATTGGGCATTGTGGGCCAGGAAAAAAAACACACTGGACATGTGCGTAAAATGTATCCAGCTACGTGTTCATGAAATATATATATATACCCTCCAGTAAATTAACATAGACCCTGCCAGATAGGGGTTGGAAGATTAGTTTCCACTAAAAATTGGTCATTTTCAGGGTCTATGTTTATTTACCATAGGGTATATATAGATATAGATTGCATCACTACATTGCAGTGCAAAAAACACTACAGAAAATATCAGCCATGGCAATCACACTACACCATACACCACACCACCTCACCTTACTATAGATACCCTCTGGTAATGACTAACATAGCTATTGAAAATCACCATTTTTAATGGATAAATCAACTATTTCTATGGGCCATGTTCAATAGCTTTTTGTATGTTTACCAGAGGGTAAAGCGATTCCCCAGAGTTAAAACTGCGGCGGATTCCCCCGTCCTCCCAGTTCATGAGCGTCCAAATCGCACTCTGGGAAGGTCAAATTCACCACCTCAGCAAGGTAGGTTTCCCAGTTGGTGCCAAAGAACTTGGTGAATTCTGTTGGGTTGAAATGGGGAATATAAGACTTACGTATTCCCAAGTATAAGTACACGTAACTACAAGTACTTATATTTCCCAAACAACTTATTGATAATATTTACGTATTGTCAACGATCTTTCGAAACCAACAACTGTCTCTCAGCCGAGTCCAAACTTTGGATCACCTTCCCGACTGCCATAAGTTGGTGGGGGCTATCTCCTATTCCAACGCACACATATTTATCATATGTCCAATGTTCCCCAGTCAAACCATCAAATTATAGTATCATGATCCACATCATCATCATAATCATCATAATCATAATAATAATCATCATCATCATCATCATAATTCTATGGAATTCCCCACATTATCACACGTAATTCCAGTATAAACCTCCATGTTTGAAAAAGACATGTCCATCAGCCGCGCCGCAGTGGCGTCAGCGTCGTCAATCAGCAAGGCCACTGGAGTAGTCTGGGCCTGGCGTTTATTTCGATGGGTTCACTATCAAAAAATAGGCAGTTGACATGATTTTTTTGCCTCCTGAAATTGGGATGTACAGCCAACATATGATATAATTTGATATATAATATGGTATAAGAAAGAGAAAATAAGAACGCTAACAGGAAGATATAAGTATATACTATATAATTATATAATACTGACATATAGTGACGATTGTTAACATATGGGATTATCTCATACCATTTGTTTGGGGAATATACCAAGCATGGGAATATCATGGAATATCCTGAGATTTAACCATCAAACATGGTGATTTTCACCCGTGGGGATTTCATGGGGTCATGGGAATCTTGGGATATGTAGGGATTTAATCATCATTTGTTGATGGATATGCTATGGAAGATGTTTATTGGATTTTTTGGACATCACCAACAATTTTTTACAGTTGGAGTGTGTCTAAACATGTGCCTGTAGACCTCTTAAAGATGACTTTTTTTTTGATGGTACCCTATTTTCAGACAAAGCCATGTGGGTGAAATTTGTTGAAAAAAACATCAACCCAATGGAATGCCTAATCATGGATATAGTCGAATAGATATGGCCAACGTAATCAAGAAAGTATAAGAAAGTATGATATTCATGGGATATGACTGGGATATTACTGGGATACAATGATGATTCAATCTCATGGGATATCAGGTAATCATTGGTTGATGAAATGGCAATTTCCAATAGTTCAATGGGAAACATATCAGTTGAAGTAATGGGTGATATGTTCTCAAAAAATCTGACTAGCTTGCAAAAAGGCAACAACTTATATAAATTTGATAAGCCTGGCATATCTGTCCAACTCTGAGTTTGTGGTTCCGAGCTAAACAGTGGAGGCACACATCAGCCTAGGTCTATGCTATCCTACTGGCATCACACCTTGAGTTCTTAGGACCTGGGATCTATTCCTTGCTGATCCTTGCTGACTAATATTCCATGTTTTGAACAGTTTTGAACCCAATAAACTACTAACCCCTTCACCCCTTGACCATAGCAAGATATCATAAGATATCCATCAACACATCAGAAAACAGCCGCCAAAATTACCCCGCGGCCTCAAGTGCTGACACCGAATAGACCGTCAGATATCGGAAGTTCTCCAACGGCGTCTCTGCAGCAATTTGCACCTGATCTGCAGATATCTCCAGACCATAAAAATTGATGGGTTGATGACGACCCAATGATTTCAGTGGGTGAAATTCTCCAGCCATGGGTCTCAGCTCGAAAAGCCGAGACGCGAAAGCCGAGTCTCCCCAGGGGGCTTCTGATGGACGGTGACATTCCGTTTGGGTTACCAGGTTACCATCCCAGGTTGATGCCGAAGGATGCCCAAGGACGCCGAGGGTTGCGTTCCCGTTGGGTTCCCGTTGCCCATCCCTTGGCCCAGGCACCGTGTTGCTTCCCACCGCCACGCTGCTGATCTGCGACTGAATGCTGCCCGCCGCATCCGTCGAAAGGTGAACACCTGGCACGCGACACCGTTGGGGGACGGAGACTTAGTGGGGAAATGGTGCCAAGAAGGTTGGGAAGATGTTTGGCCTATAATTTGGGCGACATTTTTTGGGGGGATTCCAAGTATATTAGCTTACTAACAGAATTGGGTGGATTGACCTGTTTTGTTTTTTTAACTGAACCAATCTTAACCATGTCATAAACATCGGGGAACGGTTCCTGGACAAGAGGTTTTCAATATGTTTTTCTGTGGTAAACCCAACAATAAGAACCATCCAATGACCAGCAAAAACCATCAATGGGATGGGTATAAACCATCATAAAACCATCATAAATACCATTTTTATGGGTATAAAATGGTATAAACCATCCAAAAAATGCTCAGTTGGTCCACCAGCGACCCTGAAAAAAAATAAAAACCGAGGGACTGTAGGACTGCACTCGTCCGTCAAGGAGACTCGGGGGCTGCCACAACCTGGGATGAGGCGCTGATGGCCGTCCCCATAGTTGGTGATATTCCACAGTTTTATGAGAGTTGGTTAGATACCAAATGTGATAGTTAGATATAGTTAGATCTAGTTTATGTAAGTTTATATATCATCATAACTCCATAGTCGGTTCCACATGTTGTATATATCACATAGTTATAACTATTTCACGTCATAAATCAAATCCAGATGGTTAATCGATAATGGATCATATAGCTATAGTAATGGATCAACTGCTATAATTTGCTATAATGGTTCCTGCAGTTTTTCTTAAACAGCAATTCAGTTAATCCATTCGAGTTGGTGAAATCCACCAAAAAATCCCCATGAAAAATAGCCACCCACGTCGCACGTGAACCGCACGTCTCAGTTGGGCAGCACGTCTCCACCGAGCTCAAGGATATCCAGATCCTGAAGAGCGGTTGACTCAGTCATCTCATCCCCCATATGTTCAACTCATTGGATGCTTCCACTGTGGTGTCATCATGTTTCATCCCTATTAAAAACATGACTGAAGCAATGGTTTCTTGGGGATTTTTCTTGGGGATTATTGGGATATCATTATCATCATCCCAGCATGTTAACCACCAAGAATCCAGGCACAAATCGATTAAGGTGGTTCCTTTCCCGGCAACTCAGTTGCTGCGGTGTCCGGGCCAAGGAGGGTACACGGTGTTTTTTTCCGCACAAAAGCTGACCCAGGAATCTACAGTTTCTAAGATTCCTATCAGCAGCTTCCGATCAATTTGGGATCCGGCAGCAACCATGATACAACACTTCTAGGTTTCCACAGGAAACAGCCAAAATCAGCCAAAACACTCTACTCTGATTTGATGCTTCCCTCAACGTCTTGATCCAAATCAGAGATGTTTCCCTCAATGCGGGGCTTTCCTAAAATATGTCCGGCCCCAAAACCATCGGTTTTGCCACGTTTTTCCCATATAAAAAGGCTATTTTGGCTGATTGGCATTGTCATCCCAGTATTTCCCATTAAAAGAAAACCATTGCATCCCCACAAAAAAAAAAAATGTCATGAGTCATGATGATTCCAATGATTTTCATTCAAATCTAGCTATTATTGGTTTATAGATTAATTGGTTTATTTACCATTATTAACCATTAAATCCAACATGAATTTCACCATTAAATCCACCAGGGTATCTCATCATGTCAACTTGATGGTTTTCCATGCCCGCGCCTGGTCACTGAAGCTCAATTGCGATACAGAGCCGTCCTTGGGCGATGGAGAAATTCGACAAAGGCGACCTGCAACCTATGCTGATCCTATGCTGATCTATATATATATATGATATTAATGTTTTATGTTTTTTTTACTGAAATGATGAAATATGATAATTGTGATTGCTGCTGGAAAAAGTCCAACCAATTATGTTTCTTTCGTTCAAAATGATTGATATCATTCGATATGTATCCCAAATCAAGCAACACACGGATTGAGAAAATACTGGTAGAGAGGATCTCCAAACAAAACACCGACTCCCACATGAAAAGACAACAAACGGACCATACTCTGCTTGCTTCCCACACACAAACTTTCTGCTTTTGCTCGCGAAATCCGTGGCTAATTAATCAGAAAAAATGTAGCGAATAAAAAAAAACGGTTTTGAGCTGTATATTGAAGTATATTGGTATACGCCATTTTATTCATTTTCTTACACCGCCATTCTATCGGCTATATCCCCATATCCATGACCTTCCCAGTTGATCCCCACTATCCCTGGCCCTATTCCCATTAGTTCCGAAAGCCATCCAAGCGTCCAGATCTGCCACTTGCAAACTGGTCGGAGTGCTCTGCTCCAGAAGAATGGACCGAGTGTACACAACACCTGACCGTGCGATTGCGTGCGTTGTGGGCCGGCGATTGTCCAGGTAACCAGGTAATTTCTGCAGTTTCTAAGTCCTTCGAAGTCGATAGCTTGGAGTTGCACCATGCATGCTCTTTACCAAAGAGCTATGCAATTATTCAGCATGCGTCCCAGCACATGTGTTGGGGAAAATCTGACCGTCGTAGCCCTCCTAAAAACCAAACCACAACACAAACCTCGCAAGCCCTGCAGCCCTTGTAACCAGGAAGCAATGAGTGTAGCCCGTGAAGTTTGTGTTCACCGGGATTTGAAACCTCAACTGCAGCTCGGCTCAAAACGCTGGTCCCATGGCTGTCCTTTTTTGCCAAGTTTTTGCAGGATGTGGTTTCGGATATACCCTCTGAATCCATGCCTGGCCATGGAAAATCCACCATCACGAAATGATGTTCCAATCAAAACCTCCAGTTTTTGGAGGATGTTCAATTACCAAAGGCCACCGACAAATCGACATTTCAGTCCCAATGGTTGCGACATGGACAAATCCTCAGCCTTGGGGTTGCCTCACCATCCGATGTTGCTGCAGTGCTACGCAAGTTACCGACAACATTAGCGTGACGAAAATGTCGCCATCCAATCCCCATTAATTAGACAAGTGATACCACCAATTCTGCATCCAATTTCATTTGGTAGCATTTCTGCATTTATTGCAGCTGGCGAGCACGTCATGTGGGTTCCATACTTCCAAGACTAGGAACGTGTTGCTCTCCGAAGCGTTGTAATTGTTGCCGGAAACCTGAGAATAGCTCCCACCCCTTGGCTTTTCGCTGTGAATCATGTGTACCCTCTGGTTATGTCAACATAGCTATTGAAAATGACCATTAATAGTGGATTTTCCCAGTAAAAATGGTGGATCTTTCAATAGTTATGTTAAATTACCAGAGGGTAAATCAGCTGTTTATAGCTGTTGGAACTCCTAAAAATGGGAACCGCTGGTTCGTGGAAGTGAGTCGAAAATGGCCCTCCAAACTGAGTCAAACCGAATCGCTGGAGAAACAGCTGTAGTTGCCGTTGCAGTTCACCCACGATGGGGTGTGTCTGAAACTAGGGTATATTCCCAATGAAATAGCCATTTAATAGGGATAATGATCATTAACCATTGGGTTTAGGGGTACACAACATTTTCAGACACACCCACATGGTTTTTCTGCAGTTCCAACCCTCCAGATTTTTCGAAGATCCGCGGCTAGATCCACAGTGATGGACTCTCCGAAAAACATACGGATGGTCCCAGAAAAACGGAGCGTCTGATTGTTCCCAAAGCCCAAATCATCCAAAAAACAATGATTAACCATGGGGACTAATGGCTGGGACTAGGTTTTTAATGGTTTCACCATGGGGAGATTATGAAAATGGGATATTGATGGTTAATGATCTTAATATCTGGTTAATGATCTTAATATCTGGTTGGTGGTATACCTACCCCTCTGAAAAATATGAGTCAGTTGGGATGATGACATTGCCAATATATGGAAAAATAAAATTCATGTTCCAAACCACCAATCAGATATAAGAAAGATATGATCATCCATACATCTCCGCCCGTGGTTGCATCATTCAAATTTGAACCAGGCCCAAGCAAGAGTGTTGCTTTTACTAAATGGCGCCCCCAACCCATCCCAAGGGGTCTGCCAAGGTCCTAAACTCATCACTCTCCAGGTTTTTCTGATCTGGGTGTGTCTGAAAATGGGGTATACGGTATACGGTATACCCACCAAACGGCCAATATCAATAAGGAAAATAAGAATCATCAAGTGTTGGGCTACCCATGTTTCAAACAACAAACCCTAATCTAACAAGGGATGTTTGCCATGAATTTGACTGGCTTGCAAACACTTTGATAACTTAAGTAAGGAACTGGGATGCACATGGTGCCATTTCAAATGGAACACTTCAGAACTGAGAACACTTCGGAATCTGTGGCATATCACATGGAATCTCTGTTCTATCACTGATCACATGTTTTTTTCCACATGGTACATAGCCATGGTACATCATATGGCTATATGGAGGTCTGTTAAAATGGTGGTACCTCCAAATCATCCATTATCAATAGGATTTTCGATTGTAAACCATCCAGCTATTGGGGTACCCCCATGGCTTAGGAAACATGGCCCACATCCATTCCTCACCATCGCCGGGGGACATCCACATCACTCCCAATCTGCGAGCGATCGCTGCCCAGCGCATCCGTCGCCAAGAAGACACGGAAGGCTGAGACGTAGGTCACTTCACTCGGAGGCGTCCTGGCCCAGAGATTTTGGACCATGAAACTGGCGAAAATGGTTTGGTTTCACCATGAAAGATGGTGGTTTAACCATGTTTACCATGAAAAAATTGTGATTTTACCATGAACAGAGATAGTGATTGTTGACAGTTTTACCATGAAACATCTGAAAAATTGGGATAAGTTGTTGGCAAAATATGTCCAAATTTGGGAGTGAACTATCCAACGGCCCAAAGAAACTTCGAAAACATGTTACAGGGAGAATTTGGAACCAAGAGAAACTGGGGGACTTGAGCAGCAAAGATCCATATTATAATGTAAGAGAGGAGTATTTAAGTTAATTAAGGTGTTTAAGGAACAATCCACTTGAGGTTATATACCAATATTTACCTGGATAAAGATCAAATCATCGTTTGAATAAAGCATTTCAACGACCAACTTGGAAAAATCTGGGTTTTCACCCGAAAAGATCAGGGGACAAAAAATGGACCCACCAGGTCACCCATTTGGTTTCTGTACAGCTTTGTGGATGTAGAAGATCCAGGTGCACAACGTTCTGGATACAGACGTGATGACTATCTTCACGGTGGATGCGGAAAGGCTACATGACGAGATAGCTTTTACAATCGAGCCAAATGTGTTGTAAATGTGTTGGTATTAGGATTAACCAATGGTATCGATTTTTTTCAAACCATCTGATTATTAGGTTGAACTATCTATGTATCAATAGCATTCAATAGCCAAATGTGTTGGTGGTTGGTTTCTGAAATCAAACCGCAGCTGTCCGAGTTTTGAACATCGTCGAAAAATCTTCTAGTTGTCCAGCCACAACCAGACGCCTCTAAGGCAATCTACGGCTCACAGATCTGTGGCTAGACATGGGTAGACCCTCGGGTAGACCCTCTGGGAGACCGGGCCAATCCAAGGTACCTCCAACTTCTTCACCGTCCAAATCAAGATCTGGGAAGACCTGGCCGGAGGACTCCAGGACCTCCAGGACTCCGATCTTTGCAGGACTCCCGGAGTGTTTTCGGTGTCATCACAGCAAGTTTTCATCATTTACCGTTACCACATTTGAAGAAACTTCCGATGATAACTAGTTGTAACCCAATGAAAACACCATGATAACTAGTTGTAACGAAAAAAAATACACCACAGTTCCCATGGTAGACTGGTAGACAATACTCCTTATCCCATACCTTACCAGAGTTTCCCACTTACCACTTACGTCTATCCAAGTGCCAAGTCGTCTCCGGCCCTGATCTTTGGGGCTTTCCCAAGCCATGGGGATACCACAATTTATGGATGGTCATGGAAAATCCTACCCTCTGGTTATGTCAAAATAGCTATTGAAAATGGCCATTTATAGTTGATTTACCCATTAAAAATGGTGGATCTTTCCACAGTTTTTTGTATGTTTACCAGGCCGGGTAATGGATGATTCTAGGGGCACCACCATTGAAACCTCCAGTCGTGAAATTCCGTGAATCCCCTGGTTTCCAAATGGATTCCAGTCATTGGTGAAGACTCAAAATCCACAAGTCAATCTGTGGTCCCCCAGGTAGGACCCAGGTAGGGCCCATACCCAGATTTTTTTGAAGAAAACACACACCTCAAATCCCACAGTGCTTGGGATGCGACCAGAGAAGAGACCGACGCAAAGGTATCCGAGAAAGTGAGACTGGCCGGAGTCGTTTGCCTGGTGACAGACAAGGGGTCACAACGCCTGAATCTTTTAGGGGAAAATCTGTAGGAACCTTCCCACCTAACAAAAAAATAGGGGGGTGCTACGAAGGAAACCCTGATTTTACCATCCAAATATTTCAAATATGAGCCTTTTTGGTGGGAAAAAAGGTGAAACCAATACTGAGTTCAGTGGTAAGAAAAACATTTTTTTTAAACAATCGGACAATGAGAACATGTCTTCAAGAAAATTTGTGGAACATATTACAGTATATATATATTATATGGCTTGATGTTTTTGGCAGCAATAGGGACAGTGAGAACACATGTTCAAACTCCATTTGATGGGTTTTCTTCTGGCAGCAGTATGCTGGCAGCAGTGTTGATTATTGCATGGAGGCAGCTCATCAACTCTAATGGTCGTATCCGTATCTTGTCTACTGACTATCACATGAGCATGAATCCGGTCATTTCGTCCCTCCAATTTTTTCTCAAGGGTATACCGGTATACCACACAAACTTTGACATTGAACACAACAAACGCCGAGGAAAATGAATTCTCCGGATGCATTGCATTTTATAATTCATGGGAGATCACCCGTTGATACCAGTTGTATGCGGCTTGTGGTTTATCAGTTCTTACTAAATGTGATGCACATGGCTTTGTCTAATAAAATGATGGGAAAAAACTCCCAAACCACTTTTTTCTGATTCACTAAAATTGTCATTTTATTCAGAAAAACCATCATATTCATTTTTCTGATTCCCCTAAAATCATGGGAACCCACCATCATATTCATGTTATGTTCCCCCTAAAATTCATTGCCATGCCATGCGCCCAAGGTACTCTACCAAGGATGAACGGGTGTAGACCACTACGTCCTCGTGGCGTGTGGCGTCGTTGTTTTGTTGACATGGCGTGAATCTCCCCCAAAACAATGAGGTGAATCTTCACCAGAAAATGGCAGACATTTTAAAGCCATAGAATTGGAAACGCTGATGTGTTTTAACCATGGGATGATTTTTGCCATCATCTCTTGACTATGTTTTTTGCCTTTTATCATACCCTGGAAGTCAAATGACGCTTATGAATTTCTCGGCATGGCAGTGATTCACTGAGTGAGAATCCACCACCATTTCTCAGGGGCAAAGTTAGTCGTGAAAAAAACACCAAAAAATGGTAGTTCTTCACAGAAAACATGACTGGTTGGTGGTTTTAACCCATCCCAAGAATATGCTCATCATCTCAAGCAATCATCCCAAGTATGGTTGAAAAACAATACATATTGAAACCCCGAACTGATGATCGACACATGGTTCGATGTTGACCCCCCTACGAAGGCGGCACTAGAATTCATTGTCTTAACGGGGAAGCATCTTTCATGTGGGGATCAAAAGCAGCCAATCATCAATCATCTTTTATGACCCCCCCTCGTTTGGTATTTTTAACACCTCCATGGTTTTCATGGTTTCATCACTAAACTTTAAAGGATCCCATGGAAAATCCCATTAAACAATCATTACCATCTGGTTATTTAACATAGCCATGGAAAATCACCATTTATAATAGGTAAACCATCTATAAATGGGCCATTTTCCATGGCTATGTTAAATAACCAGATGGTAAATCCCATGTAAATACCACATAAGTCCCCCATTTCCCCACTGGAACTGGGGAAGGGTAGCCCCCACTGCTAGTCACCGGGCGTCGGTGTTGGATCCCTTCGGCGTGTCTGCCGGGATATCCAGTTGGGTGGCGCCATCCACGTGAGGGATGCCTTCTCCAATCCTGCAGAGAAGAACTCCACCGGTTTACCGTTGGGATGTAACCACCAGAAAACCACCAAAAAAGGTATTGAAAAGTGGGATGTTTGATGGGATTTTTTTAATGGACTAGAGTTACATATACCATTTTTATGATGTGCTTGAACCACCTAAAATATGGCGATATTGCTGATAAATGATGCTTGACTAATGTTTGTACATGAATAAGATGTTGAAACCCTGGTCTTCATACTTGGGGTTGCTACAGAGTAATTAGTAATAAGTCATAACAAATCACTGTTCTAGCTTTCTGGGGGTGCCTATAATTATTCCCAACTAATCATGAACCACTTCCGCCACTCATCTTTTAACAGTTGATGGGATTTTTTCCTGCGTTTTTCATAAGTGTCTTGGTTAATAAAACAATAGCCCTTTCCAAAAGAAAGAACACGGGGTTCCACACTCAACCTTTTTGGTGGTCCATGATGTTGCATATTAGTTTACAGGCATGCAAAGTTGCCCACATCGCCACCCCCAACAACCAGGTCCCTTTGAAGAAATATGAAGAAATCTGCACTCTCTGCCCAGCTTTAATGCAAGGAACTGCGACTTCCAACTGCCTGCACTGTCTCGCGCCAGGTACATCAAGTAGGCCTCGGCCAAACATCCACGGCTTTGGATCAAACGCAACATTTGTTGCTCCCTTAAACCAATTACCCTCTGGTAATTTAATTAACATAGCTATTGAACATGGCAATTGATTTCGTGAGTTTTCCCATTCAAAATGGTGGATCTTTCCATAGTTTTTTGTAAACGTTTACCAGGCCGGGTAAATGTGACATGACCAAGCCGCAGACGCCGCGTCTGAAGCGAACCAAAGGATTTTTAGGATAGGGTGGGCCATCCCAGATGGATTGGTTTGTTGAAAAATGTGGGGGGGGGTACCCAAAAATTTGGATGTTTCAATGATGAAAATATATGAACATGTGCAAAAACCCATCAAATTTGCTTGCTTTTCTCATCATTTTCGGAGAAAAAAACAGAAATTTAACAATTGAATGATATTGAATGCCTCCCAAAATTCTTGGAAATGAAGATAAACATTCATAAACCACACATTTTCCCCAACCACTTCCCCAGGTTCCCCCAGGTTCCCCCAGGTTCTCCCCGTTGTGCACCGCGGCACCGTGACAGCCGTGGTCCGCGCGGGTGGGAGCCACTGCACCGTGCCGGCGAGCTCCGTCTCGTCCAGGTCGTAGTCCGTGAAGCTCACGTTGGAGGCCTCTGGTGTGGCTGGAGAGGAAATGATATTATTATAGTTATCTTTATACTGATATAGTTATTATAGTATTAATGATTATCATAGTTGATACTATTAATTATATTTAGTATTAATATTATATTAATATGATATTAAATATAATTATTAGTATTGATTCGTATAATATTATATTAATAGTATTGATTAATGCACTCTCTGCCCATTTAATATTAATAGTATTAGTTATTATATTATTAGTATAAAGATTATTATAGTGATTATTAATAGTATTAATTTGTGATTATTGTAGTTAAATACCATTAATGATTATTAATGATTATGGTGATTAATGGGCTATATCACTATAATTATGATTATTATTATGGGCTATATCACTATAGTGATTAACTATTATTATTATCCACTGTTAATTCCCATTATATAGTGATATATGTGGCTGTAGGAATTAACTATAATGATAGTGATATAATTATGATTATGGGATTAATGATTCTGGTGATTAATGTGCTATATCACTATAATCATGATTATTATTATGGGCTATATCACTATACTTACTGGTGCTTAGCAGGGAATGGATGGGAATGGGGGAATGGAATAATTATTGATAGTTATTATGGATCATTCCCTCATTCCCTACTAAGCACCAGTAAGTATAATTAAATCCCATTATAGTGATTAATTATGATTGGCTATATCACTATAATTATCACTACAATCATAATTCTTATTATAATCACAAATTAATTGGTGGTTATTAGCTATTAATCATTATTTCCTATTAATGGTGGTTGTGATTGATAACATTATTAGTAGTTAATGCCTATTAATATTAATCACTATTACATTATTAATAATAATGGTGGTTGTGGCTATTAATAGTGATTAATCCCATTAGTTTTGGTGGTTGTAATATCCCATTATAGATATTATGATATATAATATTATTAATATAATTAGTAATATAGTAAGTATGAGTATTAGTAATAGTAATTGGGATTATAAAAACTATATATAATACAATAATGTAGATAATATTGGTAATAGTACTATTAAATTATTAGTAATATAGTAGTTTAGAATCATCAATATGATTAGTTAATGTTAAAATCCCATTAAATCATTCATTATAGTGATTGTAATATCCCATTATAGACATGTATGATATATAATATATAATAGTGGATGTAATGGGACGATATGAACATGGGAATTTTCATATGGTAAATATAATTATTAGTATCCCAATTATTGATAAATATAATTATTTATTGATAATCCCATATTGATATTAATAGGATTTTTAATATAGTGAGTGTAATGGGATTTTAATATAGTAGTGATATTAATATAATTGACATTAACATAATATTAGTATATAATATAGCAAATTTCAGTCTTAGTATCAGTAATAGTAACTGAGACTAATTAGTATTCGTAATACTAATAGTATTAGTAGTAGTAATCGTATTATGATGAGTTAATCATAGTTAATCATTAGTTAAAATCCCATCAATGATACAGCTATTGGGAACATAGTGGTAATATTAGTATTAGTATTAGCAATAGTAATCGTAATTGAGAATCATCAATATGATTAGTTAATATTAATATCCAATGAAAATAATAGTGATGAAGTTACATTAATAATGATAATTGAAATATTCACTAATATCAATATGAAAATAATAGTGATTAAATATGTTTTTAATCCATTAATAATAGTGATTGTAATATCCCATAATTAAAAAAAAACATTAAAAACATATTTCCTATTAATTAGTAGTATTATAAATTTCACCATTAATCAATGGAATTAGTGGAACTGTTGATCATAAATTGATTACTACAGTAATATCAATGGAATATCAATCAACAATTCCATGTTTCCATGGATCTTCCGATATTCCGATCTTGCGGCGAATTAGAAAAATCAGCAGCGATTCCATGAAAATGCATTACCCTCTGGTTATGGCTAACATATCATAGCCATGGTATAGATGGTGCATAGAAATAGATGGTTTACCTGGGTTTACCTATTAAAAATTGTGATTTTCCATGGCTATGTTAGTCATAACCAAATGGTAATCCATGTGATTTTTCATGAAATCACAATCTCCTATGATTTTCCCATAGGAAAAGTAACTCTTCTCCCAATGTTTTCCGAATATCAATCATGTTTTTTTTATGGAAACATTAATGAAAATATTTTTTGGATAATGATGATCAATGGGATTAATGGGAACATGAATTATATCAGTAATGTTAATGGGAATATAACTGGATATCATGGTATGATGATTTTAACATATGGGACAGTCCTTTTTGAAATCTATAGGATATGATACCCCCAAAAAGACAGAAGTTATGGTGGTGCGGTGATATTTAGCACATATCTTCCAACTTTCCAATGTTTCTATATTTTTTGGGGATATGATACACAGGGATATGAATGCTATTTTATTAATGGACATTGATGGGATATCATGAATGGATATTCATGGGCTAGACCTTTTCATTGGTATCATCCACGATACTGACTGGTTTATAGATCAGCCATCAACATCACAGTCACCCAAGCTGGGTAACAGTGTTTCCCTAACTGATAATTAACTGCCGGATGGTTTCAAGCCATTCCAAAACTTTGAAAGTCATTGGGGATCCTTATCCCATTTCTGTGTTTCGAAAAGGGCTTGAAACCTCCAACCAGCACTATACTGACTGGTTTATCGGTGTTCCAATCAGCACCCCAAATACAAGGGAGCGAAACCGAGTAATTAACTATATATAGAGGTAAAATGATCAATCTCCTGCCCTTGTGGCCTTTATTTACCTAATGGGCTGAAGCAGTAAATAGAATAAATTACTCTTGGGACAATCCAAGACATGAAGCATGATCCCCTTAAGTACTGTAGGTTTTTTTTTCCGGATTCTGATAGACTATGGGATGTCCAAGCTTTATCATTCTGGGTAAACTTTCACATAACTATGGAAAATCACCATTTTTAATGGGAAAATCAACTATTTCTATGGCCATGTTCAATAGCTATGTAACAAATTACCAGAGGGTATATCCCATTAATATCCCAATGAATCACTATTTTTATCCCATTCATTCTGGGTAAATTCGGCTTTAAATCACTATAAATCCCATTCATTCTGGGTAAATTCGGCTTTAAATCACTATAAATCCCATTCATTCTGGGTAAATCCCATTCACTATAAATCACTTTAAATCACTATTAACCTGACGAGTTCGGCGTCGGTCCTTCGTTTCTTGCGCCAAGGGACCGAGGCCACTTCGTCATAGATCAGCCAGGTGGACGGCGTGCGTTGCTCCGTGGAGGGAGAGTTGGAGGTGATCGCCAGGTACACGTAGGACCTGGGGGGTCGAAGTGGGGTTGAGACCATCATCAGATATATTAACAGAACTGAAAATAATGATTAAACAAATTGTAATACTGAAATAGTAAAATAATAAGAATAATAATAATGGTAAAATAATAATAATATAATCAATTGTACTATAATAATAACAGTAATGTGTCTAATAATAGTAGTACTGAAAACAATGATAACAACAAGAGTGACAAGAATAATGATAACAATAAAAATAATCATCATCGTCATCATCATCCATATGTTTCTTTGCGATTAACAGTAATATGAGGAATCATAGCAACAGATGGTAATGGGTAGGAATAGTATTAGTACTGAACATCATATCAATACTGATGACAACAATTGACAACAACAATCATCATGAGCATCCCAAGGATTAATCTGTAGATGTATTAGTAGCTTGGGCATAGTGAAAGTGAATGTGAAACCGAGTGGTAAATCATCGGGGACGGAGAAACCATCCAGTGGGAACAGCCAAATTAGATGGTGAACAGAGCAACAAATTATGATAGTTCGTCTTAAACCATCCAATCTCAATTTTGCCGCGACTTTCTTCCAATACAAAAACCAGTGGCAAAATACAAAATAAAGATAACAATATCTAGTAATAAAAGCTCATAAATTTAAGTCAGGGGTTGGTAAACGTCCTGTTTTGGGGATTTTGAACATCACTTTCAAGTATTTGTTGGTGATTATATCCCCAATAGTTGGGTGATGTTCAATTAGGACATTTACCAACCCCTGTAATTCATAAAGTAATCAACATGAATTCATCATGAACATCAACGACTTCCCCCCGCGCTGCTCGCCAAGACTCCCAGGTGCGGTGTCGACATCGATGACCTTTTCGCTCTGAGGGACCTCGGACGCCAAGAAAAACTGGGGATAAATCTGGGGTATAGTATGGTACAGTGATATTGATATTGTAACTGGGGTTACATAATATTATATCATGATATTGATATAATATTGATAATATAATGGGGATATTAATAATTAATCTACACATTGATATTAATAAAATGGGTTTTAATTTTAATGATATTGTCATAATAATTACATAATGAATATATTAATAATATCACTGTACCATTTATAATAATACAATAATATTAATGATAATATCCCCATTATTTAATACACCCAGATTACAATCATTTAATAATGGTGATATTAATAACTATATTGAGGGATAATTACATTAGTAACTGGGATATTACAATAATGGGGATATTACATGTGTAGCTGGGGTTGTATAATTATAATATAATGGGGTTATCAAGATTGTTATAGTACAGTTATAACTACAGTCATTTCCAATGCGGATCAGGATCCGGGGTTTATAACCCATATATATATAACCGGGGATATCCCATATGATGTAACTGTGGTATATGTAAAAGAAAGTCCACCTATAACTGGAACTGCACTTCTTTGGAAGTACAGTGACTTGTACATACACTGATGTAGTACAGTGCTTCTAGCCGATTTGGATATAGCCTTCTGATAAGAATTGGTGAAACACAAGAAAGCTGAAACCATTGATTAGCAATCAACAAAGAAAGACGACTCAATGAAGACACATCTAGCAAAACAACGCAAAAATCCTGGATCCCTTGAAAATAGACCATTTCTACAAGGTGGACTCCTCCAGTTAAAAGTAGGGTAATAAACTTCATCAACTATAGTTCTATCATGTTATATCCCGCATAAACCCTAGTTAACCCTACAAAAAACCCAGTCATAAACCAACGCTATGTCTCCTCTGGCCACAGCACAGAGATCTCTTCCAGCAACAGGGTGCTATCGCCACCTGCCCAGTGGTGCCCAGTGGCAGATGGGGGCGGTGCATCAACCTGGAGGACCTGAAAAACCTGAAGGACCTGGCACCTTCCTGGGCTACACCTCCGTGGACAAAAAATTCCGACCCCCCCCCAGCGGCTTTGTGTGGTTCCAGTGGTGGAGAAGTAGACCCGGAAGAAGGTGATGTCACCTAGAACCTCAGGGTGACATGCTGCGTGCTTTCTGCCCGTTTTTTGGAGTGGAAGGAAAAGCTGGATAATCATGGATGATAATAATCCAATAGTTAATAATGGATGATAATGATGGATTGTTAACCACAACCAATAGGTAGTTAAAACTGGTTGACATGCAAATTGGTTGTGGTTAATCATTGTTAATAATGAAGAATGATTATAAATAATAATGATTAATGATGGTGTATCATGTTTAGTAAAAGTAATGCGTAAACCACCCATATGGATTGACGGTTTATAGTTTATACTGAAACTTTATACCATAAACATGGTAAAATTGGGGATGGCTTACTATTGCATTACATCTAACTAACATTCTTTTTTACGGGGAATTTTCCCATGGTTTCCGATGTTTCCGACAATGTCCAACGAAAAACCGATTCATCCCCATACGGGTTCTGTGTTCTCCTCCATCAACATGGCAACACACTGATCCTTTTCAGATGACTTCCTGGTTGGTTCTAAATTATACTGGTTGGTGATTCCTTTCCGGCCAAAAAAAATGGATCCCCAAGAAACCACGCAAATTTGGGGTACCCTCTGCTAATTGAACAGTTTGCTATAGAAAACGGCCCATAGAAAGTTCGTTGATTTTTACCTATTCAACATGGCGATTTCCATCGCTTTTTCTATGTTTACCAGGGCATAAAAATCCCCAAAAAATCCCATGAATCCCAGTAGATCATCGATTTTTTGTGTATTTAATCCCAGTAGAATCCTATGAATCCCAGTAAATTCCCATTAAATCACTATAAATTCCCATTAAATCACTATAAATTCCCATTAAATCACTATAAAATCCCAGTAAATCACTATAAATTCCCATAAAATCCCAGTAAATGTTTTTTTTCCCCGAAACTTTCAGACAAAACCCGGCTACCGGTGCCCGATTCCAAAAAAGTTCCAACCAGGCTGCAGCCGGTTGGGACCACGAGAGGTTCCTGGGTGAAGGCTGATGATTGTGGGGTGATCCCTAACTAAGATTATATTGTAATCATATATAATTGTATTTATGTGTATATACGTATATATTATAATACACATATGTGATTATTATATATGATTACTATATATTATATAATATTATCATTATTATTATTATCATTATTATTATTGTTATTAATAATATTATTGTTATTATTATTATATAATATTATTATTGTTATTATTATTATATTATTATTATATATGATTATTATAT
>Ga0126342_10002928_pt1 | contig 27513 bp, 19 predicted proteins | sample Cyp1metagenome_FD_92528 | JGI IMG/M metagenome (GOLD analysis project Ga0126342, IMG submission 92528) | Coral microbial communities from Lord Howe Island, Old Settlement Bay, Australia - Cyphastrea 1 metagenome | ecosystem: Host-associated > Invertebrates > Cnidaria > Coral ... | reverse complement strand
GATCGCGGGTCGCAGTTGAGCAAGGACGACGAGGACGACGAGGAGGACGAGGAGGACGAGGAGGACGAGGAGGAGGAGGAGAGGAGGAGGAGGAGCAGGAGGAGGAGGAGCAGGAGGAGGAGGGGGAGGCAACTGACATAAAATCTAACAACCCTCACCTGGCAGGTGGGGAACCAGAGGAAACCTATGTCATTGGATTGGTTTCAAAGGAAAATCTAGAAGAAACCTATGGTTTTTACCATCAAATCTAGGGGTTTCCTGTCGATTTTCCCGCAAAAAAAAACAAGCCAATGACTATGGTTTTGACCTTTGTTTGCATGTTTGTTTTACATTTTTTAACCTCCACTTCCGCATTTGGGAGTTTCGTATAAATGGTCATTTCATCCAATGCCGGGACTTGTGAGGGATGTCGGCATACGAGCTGATGGTGCATGTAAAAGCAGATGTGTATGAAGCGATATGGGGGTTTCCATAAATGGGGGCACCCCCAAATGGATGGTTTATAATGGAACATGCCATTAAAATTGATGATTTGAGGGTACCCCTATTTCAGGAAACCTCCATATAGACAAGTGATGATAGCTATATTGATGATTTTTGTCAAGCATGTCATATGTGGCGGATCTTATTTTTGATGATCTCATTAGCAAGAAACTTAGGACCGTTTCTCAGTAGTCTCTAGAAACAGATAAATTTTTATCCCATACCTTTCTCTTGCAAGCTTGGGTGATCATATCTCAAACCAAACTGACATGGTATTGTTTCATAGTTTATATAATAAAAAAAAATGCTGCAAAATACCTTTTCGATCCAATTTTTGGGATGTTCAACGGTTCAACTGTTCAACTTCATTATTTCAGAGTCTTGAATCTGACCTGCGAAGAATTGTGAGCTGGTTGGCCAAGGCAAGTAATGGAGGGGAACCAGTTGCTGTCGTACAATTTGGACGTCGGAATGCTCAGCTGACATCAGTCGTGTTGAAAAGACAGAGCAGGGCGGAGTTTCATGTCCAACATATCGAGACATTGAAGCTGAAAGAAATCAGAAGTTGACAGCGGTATAAGATAGTATAGAGATGTATCAAATTGTATCAATATTTGCAATTATATTTATATATATATATAGTATTGACAAATTGACAAGACAAGTAAAGGAAGTCCGTTGTTTCGCTACTACAGTCTTCCCTGTTTTCAGCGACTCTCAATATTCATAGACCCTCAGACTCTCCGACGACTGATGCCGGCATTGACCAGCCCTTAAAATTGATCAATTTCGCAGGTTTTTTTTTCAGGAAATCATGGCTGGTAGGGTAACTATTCCAAAATAGCCTCAATTATATTATAAATATATAGATATATATATATAATCAGGCCAGTGAATAGAAATGAAATTCCCCATACAAAAATCCTACTTTGACTGCTTTTCACCCAAGATCACCCAAGCATTCATGGGACGCCCGATGATTTTGACGCATCCCCGTGTCAAGTCAGGTGAAGAAAGGCGTGTCTCCGCACGAAGTGCGGCGACGCTTTGACGATGAAGCCGTCGCCAAGAAGGTGTGGGCAAGTACGGTGGACGTCGATGGGGGTAGTTTCTTGTTGGATCACAACATATGGTAAGATTATTACCCTCTGGTAAACTAACGTAACTATGGAAAATCACCATTTTTAATGGGAAAATCCACTATTAATGGCCATTTTCAATAGCTATGTTAAATTACCAGAGGGTATGTTGGAGCACGTAGGATTTCTTTGATATGTGTGGCGGCGTCTTGGACCTTCGGCTAAGTTTATTGATCGATGCAACCTGCGAAACACGGGACTTTGCAGTGACCGCTGACGCGTTTTTTGAAGCGAGACACGGCCCACGTGATGACGCTGCCATGAGTTGGGGGTTGAAAAGATAACTGTCCTCTGAAAATTGGCAATTCTCATGGTCAAACTGTTAGTTTGCGGGATAATATGAATTAATATGGGATACTGAATTCTCCAATGTTCATTTAAACCCCATTTTCCTCGCACTTTCTGCAACAGGCCGTTGACTTGATAAGAAAAGTCGTTCCGCTCAAGGCTGTCGGAGCTAGGGCCATGGGCTATCAGAATTGGATCAAAGCATCCCAAACCTGGATCTTATATAACAATCAAAAAAAATGTGATATGAATGGGAAAGTATCGAAGTTGGGATGGATCATGATGGATCTATGGGTCACCATTTGAGATCCATGGAAACCACGTACGAGTATACCAATCGTTTGCCCATAGCAACTTGTTGTATTCATCTGAGTTCATAACATTTCATAACTATGGTTTCAGAAGCCAGTTCCAAATGGGATGCGGTAACTTGTGATAACCCAACTTTTGGGGGCTGAAGGAGATGTAACAAAGGGACGGCGACCTCAGAGCCCAACGAATCCGATTGCCAAGGGGCAGCTCAGCCAGGGCAAACAGCTCTCTGGCCATCCAAGGTCCAAGGTATCAGTTCTTGGCTTCCAATTTTCAACGCAAAACTTTGGTGTTGCCCAAAACATTCAACCGTCACCAACTTCAAGGCTAAAGGATCAGGTCTCTTCACCAACCCCGATCCAGGCAATAGGAATCCACCCGAATCCATTATATAAATATAAATATCGAGAGACATCCATCAGAATCCACTCAACATGCATTAAACATCCATCCATGTGTTAAACAACTAAACATGCATCAAACATGCATGAAACGGCCATTGAGTCGTCCATTACATATCCATTAAAATCATTTAAAATCAATCAAGATCCATTGTTTCATCCTTTAAACATCCATTGTTTCATCGATGCGTATCCATGGATTCATCCAAATTAAATCTCCAGTGAAACCTTGGCCAATTTGGGCCCCGGCCCAGCGCGCAGGCGGATCGCTCCTTGCCAGGAGTTCTGATGAAGACCATGAAGGGCTGCAACTGGAGCTGCATCTCTCAGGCCCCGGATGGCCCCGGGTTTCCAGGGCTGCAACTGGGGGTGGTGATTTCGTTAGTTGCAAACCAACCGTACCCCAAAGCAATTTATTTTAACATAAGAAAGCAACTTCGGTTGAAGAGTCAACATAGTGATTTGAACTCAGCCAGAAATGAGATTTGGAAATGTGCAGCTTTGGGCCTGTTTGACAGTGAATTACCCTGATGGTTTATCCACACTCACAAGTGAGCTGCTGCCTGTTTGCCCCGGAATAGACCATGCGGGCCATATCAAAGGACATGCCCCAGAACCGAGTTTACTGTACCATTCTCGGGCTTACTAAGATAAACATAACTGGTTTAATTTGAATGAACTTCTGCATCCAATTTGGGAAATATTCTCTCTAGCAACCAATAGTATGGGGAATTGGTTCGGGTGTTGTTGTTGTTGTTGTTGTTGTTGTTGTTGTTGTTGTCTTGGGGAGGGAACTGGCAGCCTCAACGGCCACGGGCAACAGCTATGTAACTATAACATGTACATCCCACAGAAAATCTATGTGATTGGTCTACTCACAACAAATAACAAATGCGTCCTATGTGATATTACCATAGCGGAAAGATGGTCATCAATCCATCGGTATTTATGTCCCTATTGTCCTCCCTAGTGATGGTGGGATCCTAAGCTTGGCATGCGCTGTCCAGAATCGATGAAGGCAGCAGTCGTTTGAAGCCTAAACATGGTGTATGATACATACTTTGGACACAGTATAGCAGAACATGTATGTATAATATTATATATATATATATATACATTTCACATTTCACATATATATATATATATATACACATGTAGTTTACTGTAGTTTGAACATGTTAGAGTTTCTGTTATAATATATATATATAGAGAGAGAGACAGTATAGGTGATATTGGATTTGATGCAGAGAATATCAGTAGACCTATCCCTGCTATGGCAGATGACCACTCCGTCGCAGGTGCCTCAAGTTTTCCGTCCAGTGGTCAAGTCTGGAAGTCTCAGGGGGTTGGCTGAGCTGGCGGTAACACTGTAGGGTCGATCTCAAAATGTAGATGACATAATAAAAAAGGGGGGTTATATTATTAACATGGTACAATATATACCCATAAAGTTGAGTGCTATAATATGGGTATTATATAAAATATGGGTATTATATAAAATATGGGCGTTGTTTATGGGTATAAGATGGGTATCATAATGGGGGATTTTTATCAACCATTAGATTAAATCCACCATTATAATAGTAGATATGGGTATTTTGTTCAGGCTTTAAATCGATGATTTATTGAATCCAGATTTGGATATCAACCAGAGAATCAATGGATTGAAATTTAACCCTTTAGTGTAGAATGGTGGATTCAATCAATTAATAATGGGGGATACAGTATTAGAGCGGTAGAAAAAGAGTGATTGAACCAATCATTTTATACTGTGATAATAGGGGATATTATGCTATTTAATGGTTCAACGACTTGAGGCAGGGAAAACAGCTGTAATGGGGATATAATGGGGGATTTAACCAGCAACTATGGGGATATCTTATAGGTTTTATCATGGGATGTATGTATGTATATATATATATATATATATTAATATATATATATATATTATGGTTAATATGTGTATGTGTATACATATATATATAATTGTGTATACTGTACATTATATTATAATTCCAACTAAATATTATTTGAGTGTGTTTGATAATGGGGTGTTAGATTTCTTTGGTGATCCACTACAAGACTATAAGTCTATAAGCATTGATGATCCACGGTGGTATCCCCTTGTGGATTCTTCATGGTGGTTGTTCCTTGAGGGTTGTTCCCAGACTTGTAAAAGTTGATGTTGAGTGGACGGCATTGGGCATGTCCAAACCTGTGGTTTCTTCAGCAATTGCGGGTCTGTAGTTGCACCGGGAAGGAAGAATTTCTCCAACTTGGGAAAATGGTGAGTTTCCGTGCCAGCACGAAGGAACTGTGATGGTGAAGTTGGGGAACAATATTTTTTGGAGACAGCTTGAAAAGAGCCAGATGAGGTCCAGAGGATTTCGGCATATTTCGACTGATTTTCTGGTTTGGGGGACTTGAAATAGAATTGTCATCTGAAGAGGTGATCAAAGAATGTCTATCCTGTGTAGCCAGCAGATTACTAGAAGTCGTCATAACCTGGTTCTTACATTAGGGGAACTCCAGGTCTGCCACCTACAAATAAATCAAATAATAACATATTCTGTGAATTAGTCAAGCGGATGACCATCCTCTCGCGCTGCCGGACTGTGAGGCTAACCCAACAGATGCTGGTGCCTATGGTTCCAGGTGGTGTGCCAGGCCAGAATCCACGTGCAACCCCTAATGGCAGCCCAACCGGACCCCAGCCACAACAAGCGCCACCACCGGGCCAGCCCCCGAATGGGAGCCCGACCGGACCCCAGCCACAACAAGCGCCACCACCGGGCCAGCCCCCGAATGGGAGCCCGACCGGACCTCAGCCACAACAAGCGCCACCACCGGGCCAGCCCCCGAATGGGAGCCCGACCGGACCTCAGCCACAACAAGGGCCACCACAACAAGGTCCACTACAGCCACAACACGGGCCACCACAGCCACAACAACCACCACAGCCACAACCAGGGCCAACGCCACAATCGCCCAGCATCAGCCCCATCGGCACCCCACCCAATGGTAGCCCCACAAGCACCCCTCCAGGGTCGCTACCTCCACCGATGTACGGCCACACCCGCAGCCAGTCGCCTCCACCCATGCCGCGGCACGGCTCTAATGGAAGGAATGGAATGGGGCAAATGCTGCCCGTCTATGCGACCCGCCCGGCGCCGCCCAATGGCCCGGTGCCAGTGTACGCCATGCCACAGCCAGCACCGCAAGCGCCCATGGAGCCGCAGGTGTCAGAGCCCGACTCAGCACCAGGGGCCACGCCGGCTGAGGCACCGCAGATGGTGGAGCCGCGGCCCGCTGAGCCGGAGGTCTTCAGTCGTCAGCGCTCGCAGAGTGGACTTAGTGTGGAAATTCTGCAAGAACTGGGTGACTTGGATGAAGTGGAATGTTGTTGCGGCTCAGAGACGTGGGGTTCCAGCAAAAATCTTAGAGTCTTAGAGCAAGAGGAGTTATACACTACATATCATTATAAATATCTATACATGATGTTATCAAGTATGGTCCATTGTTCTAGGAGGCGTTGACCTGAGAAATGCTCCTATGTCGTTCATGTCTATGTATGGGTGCTGGATTGTGAAATGGAGTACTTAGAGGTCGTCGTTGTGATTTAGGCTCGTTGGGTCCCAGTATGTCCCAAATACATGCAGGTTTGTCAATATCCCTGATTATGACACAGTTGCATAAATATGCATAAATGGGATAAGCCCACACGGTGGCCTGACTTGTAGGGTTATATAATGGGTTGAGGTATAGGAACTGTCAAAAAGAATTTCTGAAAATAACAAACAAATCAACATATGTTGCTGTGAAAAAAGAGGTATCTCCTGGTGTACTGGAATCTCACCTTGGTGTCCTTGGTTTATGCGCAAGATGGTAGAAGTATAAGCCACTTCTCTCTGACTGAGTTACGCAGTCAGAAATTCAGTAAGATTTCTGCTATTCACTGAGACCATACTGAGACCAAAAGGATGAGGATACTTCCCCAATCCATATGGGATTTCATGGGCTTATGATCCAAGGAGCTACGGTCTAAGGAATTGTGTGTGTGTGTTAAACATGACCAAGGTTTCTTCAAATGTGTGGCTTAAGAGGTTTGAATGGTAATGAGCCATACACTGAAAGGAGGCTTCTACGTGATTTGACTATTGGGTGTCTCAGACTTGAGACGTGGATAGAAACTTCCCAGAATAGGTTGAAGGATGTTGAAGGAAACCCGCATATTTTGCCGTTCTTGTATATTGGGTTCCCTCAAATCAACCAAGACAATCTCTTTGCTGGGGATCTACCGGCATGCCAATTAAAGCCTTTGCCCTTTGCCGTTTGTGTTTTTCATGAGGTAATAACGCGCGCTTAGAGATCCAAAAGATGGAGAACACAGACACAGAAAAGAACCTGAAGGTGCCGGAGCAACATCAGCAGCGGACAGTAGCTCCAATAACTAGGAACTACCCTTTGGATCCCTTTGGTTATTTAATTATAGCTATGGAAAATTGATGAACGTTTCCCATTGATAGATGATTTATGGTTACTTTATCTGTTAAAAGTGGTGATTGTCCATACCCATGGGCCGATCCCAAGTCCCAGTTCCATTTTTTTGTGAACAATTTTGGGTGCTTGGTGTTACCACAGATGGAGAAACATGTGTTTGATTTATAAGATTAGCCATGTCATCCATGTCATAAACTTGAATCTGCGTTTCATACAGTCAGTCTTTGAAGATGCTGGTTAAAATGATAGCTATCAACTCAGCAATTGCAAATCATTGCCACATCCGCAGTTGAGGGACTTATTATCAAGTTTTTATTGGCTCTGTAAACCGAGAGGACACTTGATGGTCCCAAAACGGGTTGACATCAATAAGGTTCCCAGGAGTCACGAGCCGAATGACCTATGGCTCCATACTGTATGTACATACTCTGGTTGGTGGTTTGGAATTTTGTTTATTTTTCCATATATTGGGAATAACCACCCCAACTGACTAATATTTTTCAAAGGGGTTGAAACCACCAACCAGTACTGTATGTGTCATGGTCAAGCAAGGATCTATTTTCCAATAACTGGGGACACTCATCCGTCCCCATTTGGCTCAATATATCCTGGACGACCAGGGGCCCCACATTTGCATGTGGCACCTTTGAATATCAAACGGCGTCTCGAGATGTTTCCAACGAAATGGAGCTGCATCAAGGTTTTTCCTGATATGAATGGGGACTAATGGGAGGATCAACATATAGTTGGGGACGTGTACTTAGAACATCCTTTGGAAAAAATAACCGTCACAGCGGGGATGTTCTAAGTACCACTTAGAACATCAGTACTTAGAACATATTCAAAATATATGCTTATAACATCCCAAGGGGAACCAATGGGAACCATGTATTATATATTCATAGATGATCGAAGTACACGTCCGTCAATAATTTTATACACTATATATATATATAAACTAAATGAGGCACCTCCAAAACATTCGAATTATATTAACCATTTGAGTTCATTTTAGTATTGAAACCTATGCTTTTTGACTACCCGGCTACCCCCACTAGGAAACCTACAAATTACCAGAGACCTTTCCCATTGCAGCAAAGACTGCTGGGGATATTGTTCCGGAAGAAAAGGCAATGTTTTTCAGCAGCAGTGAAGGGAGAAAGTGTTCTAAGTGTGGTGTTCACAATGGTATTTGTATGTATACATGCATGTTTACCAAAGTCACTGGAAATGTTCTAAGTATATGGTCTGTTTATGTTCTAAGTATGCAAAAATCAATGGATATGTTCCAAGCATATGGTTTTTTGATGTTCTAAGTGCGCACTTAGAACACTTTCCCATGTTCTAAGTATGTGTCCGTTTATGTTCTAAGTACGGGTTTGATAATTCTGGAGAAAATGATGTTCTAAGTAGTTGTCCTCAACTATACATAACAACCACGAATAAGGGCTGATGAACCATCAATGGCCAACAACCACTGATAATACAGGCTTCTTAGGACCACAGGGTGGTGGGTGGTGCCAAGATGTTATAAGTTGGTTTATCCCCTTTAACATCCTGAACAACTATAGTTACATCATGTTTTATGCCCCAGTAATCAACCCGAGTTTTTGGAGGGGCCCTCCGCCTCCTTGGGAGGAGCAGCGGGTTTCCTTCGAAGATTCCTTCGAGTTGGGCGACTTCGCCGACATCCGAAACGCTGACGGTGCCCAGGGGGAGCTGGGGGCTCCTTGGACGGTTCGGGCTTCCCCCCACATCCAGTCGTCATGGATGACCAGGACTTAGTATTGAAACCCTTTGATTTTGGGGATCCGCCAGTTTAGGAAACTGCAGAACCCCCTAAATGTTTGGTAACTTATTGGAAAGTATTTGGAGGTATGGTTAGCTACTCAAATTGCCAATGGTATATCACCGAGGGTCAACCTTTCCCATGGCAATTCAACACTTATGAATCTTATATAGTTACAGAAAATGGCAGTTTTGGGGGAATACATGTGAATACCCAATTTCTAAACAGAGCCATGTGGCATCCGAGTCTTTCCCACACCTTGACAAACGATGGTGATCCCGTCGTGCAGGTTCCATTGGTGTGCCTCTGGCCCCAGGGCAGAGCCGTGTGATGTTGTGAGATCGTGCGGGAACCAAGAGCTTTCAAATGTTCCAAAGGGTTCAACGTCCCTCACACTTCCACTGTTTTATTGGGATTTCAAATATCTTCAGAGAGTAGCATGACTTTCCAAGAATATATGAATCTAATGCCCTACATTACTTTGGTTTCTTAACATCTTTCCAAAAGTGTTGCAGGCTTAGACACCTGTTTTGGGGGTCTTTGAGTCTCATTATTGTATAGACTGGATATATGTGCAGGTGTGTGTGACAGCTATTTGGGGATTTCAATCGAATTCTAGGAACTCGCCTTGGGCAGAGAAAGAGCCTAGGTCCAAGGTCCCCTCTGGAAATAAGGTACCCCCAAAATCCAATGGCTGCTCATGATTTCTCCATTGAAATTTGCATATATATATATATATATAATATGTGTATAATATATATATGTATAATATATATATATATATATATATTTATATATATGCATATTCTGGTATATCCCATGTTCAGACACTTTTGACATGATGCCATGTAGTGATCAAAGCCTGGCAACCGACCTTTTTATTGGTTTGTTCTAAGGGTTTTGTTCCTGCAGTTTTGCCCGTGTTTTCTGATACGTGTTGACGCGCATATATATAGTTCCACACAAAATGATACAACATGTGTTTTGATTATCTTTGATTGGTGTGCATATATGTATATATATATATAGACATTATATGTTCATATTATCTATAGAAAATGTGGTTGATTCATCTTCAAAAAAAGAAACGCTGCCAATCATCAAGTGCCCACACGGATTTTGCCCGATCATGTTTGTCGGTTTAGTTTCACTCCAATATATTATAACTAATGTGGGTAAAGCATGGTAAAACAATAATGAACTATCCCCCAAATCACCATTTTTATAGGTGGTATAAACCATTCCCAAATAGGTGGTATACTATAGTTTTATGCCCCTTAAACCCAACAGTTAACTGAGTGGTCAAAAAACCACCGAGGTGAGAATGTTCCATGGCCAGGGTGAGGCATGTCCGGGGTAGCGGCGGTGCCCAAGGTCAGATTTACGCTACCAACTGGTTATTTATAGCTGCAACAACTGTTGAGTTTATGGTATGTGTATATATATACAAGATCTATGTAATATATAATATAATATGCGAACTAGTCATGGGGGGGTTTTGAAACAACTTTTAAGTTAGTGTCAATATGATTTTCTGGTGGGCTTATAGTGCATGAGGATTTGCCGGAGACGGAATATCAACAACGATGATGGGCTTGTGTTGGGTATGTCAGGCCGCGCAATTTTCAGGCATGTTCCAATTGCTCCATACTCAAAAACTTGGGTAAATTTCATATTATTTCATCAATAATATGCATGATATACCCATCATAAGGATTCCAAGACTATAATCCATATATATATATATATATGATATATGATTATATATATATGTACCATGTTTTGAACATCGCATATTTGCTGTGGCCAATTTATAGACCTTGGGTCCCACGGTTATAGCGAAATGCCTTTGGTTGAAGCCATGGGTTTTTCGGAGATCACAAAAAACGACAACGTCTCTGCAATATAATTTGTATGGTCCCAGAGAGTTTCCATTGGCTATCCATTGCGATGTCCAATATATATATATATATATATAATTATATATATGATATTATATATACATACCTAGAACCTGGAACATGGCACTTTTAGCAGAAAGTAGCCTTGACCCGTACTGCGGCGTAATTTATTTGGCTACGGCATTTATCTATTATTCCAACGTCATTTTTGGAATTTAACTCGGAATGCAGTAGTTGGGGTCTGACATCACATTGGCCAAGGATTTTGGTTCATTTCTCCACGTCCATCATTTTGGTCAAGCGGAATTCAAGTCAATTTAAGTGGTTTGGCCAAACCGGTGAGAGCCTGCTGTTGCAAAACGGTTGTTAGCAGTCCATGACGTTTGCCAAACAAATGCCAAAAAACACACTCCCAAGTTAGGGCGTAAATTGGCGTCATTACGGCGTAAATCCCCGTACTCTGTTTTACATGGGGTTTTGAATGCCTTGAAATCAAACTTTTGAAGGGTCGCGGCGTAAGGCGTAAGGTTTGGGATGAAAACGTGTTTACCCTCCCACGTATCATGGGCATCACATGCTATGAAATGGTGGCCACTGAAGTCTAGGCCCACAAACATATGAAATAAAATTCAAAGGGATTCAACACATAGATTGGAAAATCATGGTTCACTCTCATTCTGATTGACGGCATTTTTGTTGAGCCACGGCGTTTATTTTTCATGACGGCGTTGTCCAGAGGTGAAGGCCGAAATTTCAGCCACAATTGGAAACGGCACTTATTTCAGCCACAAGGTGGATCTAGATATATCACATGGTTTGGGGCCTTGATTTCCACTTCGACAACACAATTTCCTTCGTGACCTTGTGTCCATCTCGTAGCAAAACCGCTTCGTGCAGATCAAACAGTTCAAATATGTCCAGGTCCTTTACGTACAAGGTGGTGCTTCCAAGATAGTTATGTTGTTTATATCTCCAATAACAAGGACTTATAAACCAATTAAGTTAAAACTGAGAGGGCACCACATTGTAGAACCATTTCTCTTCAAGTGCATGGACCCACCCAGAGAAGAGGCAAGCCAATTAATTCGTAAAAAGAGTCGGATCTTGATATTGTTATCCTGCTGCAAAACTACACTACTGTACCCACTTATATAACGCAGAGCTGGGAAGATTTATATTTTTGGAACATTTTGGAACAAATAGTCTCGGTGCGGTTCATTCTTGGGTGAGGTCCTTTTGGTTCTGCATGGCTGTAGCAGATCAACTGGGGTGATGTTGCTGTTTGCCAATATGTTTTATCCCAACCGCACAGCTACCCTTTTGAAACGGGTCTGTGGATACTAAAAATAATCTTGGCATAGAGGGCCCCATATTTTTTGCCAAGATTATAATTCCTAAAATAGGAATGATGAGTGGTTTTTTTCGGCCCCATATTTTGAAACCCAAAATGTCAATGGCTTTTGAATGCTCCACGATGGCCAGGTGTCACTGGTCTCCCTGGTTGTCTACCAGCGGCTGGGGGTTCTCCAAACGGAGACCGCAACCCTCGTTGCCGCCTTGTGGCTGAAACTGAAGTTGGAAGTGGCGGATGTGCCATGCATAGTCCCATGTCCCCATGTTATTTGAATGGCATTTTACTGTTCTATCTTTTTGGAGGTTGCTATATTATAATCTCATAAAACATCTAACACTGTTTGGTGGTTTGAATCATTTTTTGTATTTTTCCATATATTGGGAATGTCATCATCCCAACTGACTTTCATATTTTTCGGAGGGGTAGGTATACCACCAACCAGAACATGTTTATAACATTTTATAACTTATAACCCATCCCGCAGTGAAACGTGGACATGGAGCACCATCCCGTCGCGAATTTTGATTCTCAAAGGAGACGCCACTTTCAGAGCTCGCAGGATTTTCATGAGACTTGCGACGACAGGATGGGTCTATGAGTACAACTTGAGTGAATTGTATTTAATCATTGCTAATTGATAATTATATGATAAATGAATATAAATGATATGTATTGTACATGAATAAATTTCGTTATATATAGCCATAACACATATGTATAAGCACCGCTGTGACATTTAGAGAAATGCAATTTGGAAGCCAGCGTGCAGTTGACTCCGAGTTCCGGCCAGTCCGGTTGGACGAGAGCTTTGCTCAGAAGTATCCCACTGATAAGCCTATGGATTTTGTGAAAATAAGACTACCATCTGGGGATGGTTGAAATATGTTGAAATCCCAGCCATAAAAACGATGATGACTTGGGGATGGTTTATGAAATTGGGTGAATCCCACATTAGAGAAAAACTTGTGCAAATTCATTATCCACAGAATTTTCATGGTTTTCCATCATGGGAAACAATCCCAGGACCCTAGATACAACTCATAGCACTCGAAGTGAACAAGTAGAAGCAGAGGAACTGTCCTACACTTCCAGGTAACAAAACATGTGTTTGTGCAAGTTTTTCCCTCAAAGAAACCCAATGAAGAACAGCTGTTGAGTTGGTCACATCTTGCGAGCTCTGATATTTAACGTTGAGTCGGCAGAGCGGGCCGCCCTGGTGGCGGTGTACCAAGGTTGCGAGAGGTAGGCGCCAGACTCGAGACATCTTGGTAATAGGGAAAATACTAGTTTCATCAAGTAATCAGAACGAATCAGAACCCATCCTTTTTCATATTCTTGCAGGACAAAAACGATTTAGAAGAGCCTGTAATCTCTCTAGAATCTTGATGGCGAGAATCAAATTGACCCAAGAGCCCATGTTTCCCTCTTAAACATCAAGGGAACACACATTTTAAACCAACTTTTTATGCCCTGATGTATCCTGATGTAGCCTCAAACTTGGATGGTCATTTCGTGGTTTATGGCCCAAAGGTACCCGTGGGGCTGCCTTGGCTGCCCGCAGCATATGATTCGATGTGTGTGTGTGTGTCCTGGTTCAGAGGTGACTTAGGTGACTTGCACTGAATCACAGGAAACCACCCAAAACCAGCTAAGCAACATAGGATAACATAGGTACCCTCTGATTTTATAGATGATTTTCCCATTAAAACCTCCATTTATAATGGTTTTTCCATGGCTATGTTAAATAACCAGATGGTACATGGATGTAAGTTCTAAGAGAGTGGGTGCACAATACGCCTAATAGACGTGTTGCTAAAAAAAGATCCTTTAATGACAACAAAGCCATAAATGGGCACCCAAAAATGAATGGATCCAAAACTGAATCGGGGTTGCCGTTTCTGGATACCGTTCATGGGCGTCTAATTGTCCAGTTCATGAGATGCATAAGATCTTCACAATGCTCATGTGCATGTTCCTCATGTGTTCAGTTTGGACACCGCCAAAGAAAGTTGTGAATTCCGTAAAATACAGATTCAGTGTCGTGACCAGCCATTTGAAAGGACTCCGGCCGATGATTAGATTGTCATGCAGATTCTTTAATTCCGGCGTGGGATGAAGGGAGCGTTGAGGCACGAGCCAGCTGGCTTTATCCTCCAAGTACCCGCAGGAATTCGTGTTGAACCTCATTTGGTTGCTTTGCCTTGGACGTGTCACATGTTTATAAGATTTTATGAGTACATTCTGGTGGGTTGGTTCACAACCAGCCATCTATGCGGCACGCCGTAGATGACAAGTTGCTTTGTACCAAAGACATCCAAAGACGACAGCTACTTCACAAAGAAATGAGCCCAGGAAGCACTGAGTTTGCTCATGTTGGGCACCTGCCATCAATCTGCCACAGTTGCTAGAGGAACTTGCTCTCCAGTTGGTGAGAGCTGGTAGTCACTCCATTGTTGAGATGTTATTTGACTGCGATTCTGGATGGAATCGTTGTTAGATGTTGTTAGTACGACTCGCTCAATCTCTTTACATCTCTTTACTATGTGGCCTTGAACCCCACTTACTAATCAGTTACTAACTCGGATGATCCTACAAAGTATGCATTTTGTATCAATTTTTCGTAGACTCTTCCTGTAACTTTCCCATACCACTGCCATTTTGTCGAGTCCTACTGAACCGAAAACATAATTGCTACGGACCTGCGCAAAAAAGAAAAAAAAACTGCATCCACCCAGGACCCAATTCTTTTGGGAAACATCTCAACTCTTTTGTGAATATGTTTAATATCTTAAACTAAAACTGAAGATTTAGCCTCGGGCAACAATTTGCTGGAGGATCTCCGAAGAAGTGTTCGATGATGCCATATGATTTATTTATATAGTTATTTCAGTTCCTTTTACGATTCCATGGCAATTTTCACCCGTGGCAAAGTTGGTCCATGACCTACATCCGAGCGTTGGGTTCAACATGGACCCAGCAGCGCTTCCTTCAGCTCCTTCGCGCCTTCCAGCTCTGTACCATTGACTGCGTCTCGGCCCCCCCGAGGGGTGCTGCGGTGCAAATGGTGCAGGGTGCTGCGTCATGGCTGGTAGTAGTTATCAGAGACTCCAAAAGTTGAACCAATTGCATTCGGAATTGCAGAATCCCATATGTTCCATGGTGCTGGAATATGTCCCTACATGTTTGGGTTCATGTGGGTAAATGTTGGTAAACATTCCTTATTGGGACTGTTGAAGCCACCCAACGAAAACAATGAAAGGCCACAGGAACCTCCACATTTATGACCATAGCATTGGATGAATTGGATTGTCCAGCAGTGAAGAATCACCGTCAGCAATGACATAGTTTTATGATGTTTTATGTTAAATCCCGTTGGTATCTATTAGTTCGAAGATCTTGTTTCAGTCCTAGAAATGGATCATGGAAAAACACAGGAAAGCCCTCGTGTTTTTGTTGGGTAAATCGAGTAAACCCTATGGCAATCCCGTAGATTTTCCCTTCAATCCATAGATTCAGTGATTCAGCAGTTCGGATGGCCACCACCAGCTGTTGGGGATCCAGAAGGTCTGGGAAAATTATGTTGTGCGGAGAGCTAAAAGCTGAGCTGGCAGCTATCGAGTCGACATGTGGGACGGGAGCTGGTTGGTGGGGTTGAAAGATTGTTTCCAAAATAGGGGATGATGGTTGATGTTGATAGAGCATTTAGGATAGTGCGGCTGGAAACATCACAGAAACCTTGCCAAAGTAAGTGTGGTTTTTGTGTGTTTGAGCGAATTGGAAGATCCGGAATTTGCAGGATACACTGATGCTACGAGGGGGGTTGATTTCTACTTCTGGTAGGTCCTGGCAGAAGATCCTTTGCTTTTGTGTGATTTGTTCAGGATTTGGCCAAGTGAGCTGCGAGGAAATTGTCAGCTAGGGTAAGTAGGAGAAGGAGGAGGAGGATGATGAGGATGAGGATGATGGTGATGGTGATGGGGATGATGGTGATGGTGATGGTGATGATGGTGATGATGATGATGATGATGTTGATGATGATGATGATGATGATGGTAGAGGAGGTTGTGATAGAGATAGACAAAGAAAAAACATGTTTGAGACGGGCAATACCACCTCTTATGTCGTCATTTGCCTGTTTCTGCTCAACTCATGACTGGAAGAAGGAGTGCGGTCTACTAGCATCCAATACTGGACAGGGTCTAGCCAAGAGTTTGAGATATGCTTGCCGTACCCAGCTTAACCACATCTTAGTACATCGGCACAAGCAGCAAGATGGTGGCATGCATTGCTTGGATGCTCCCTGTGTTGGGATAGAAATTCTATCAACACCATCCGTTGTGTCACAAAGGAACTCCAATCACAGCGCGGTCAACGCTTGGACGTTAGCTTCCAGGCGGCACGTTTTTGTTCAGTGGGATCATGAGAAACCACTACTGTTTTCTCCAGAAAATGTGGGACATCTACTGTAAAATGACCATTCTATCATTTTTTTCTGGTGGTTCACCTTGGATTTATGCTCGGATTTCAGGAGGGTAAGCTATCAAGACAGAATCCCAAACATGAACAGACTCAGAGTGAGCACCCCAGATGTCCATCAATTGATTGTCGTTTGAACCAGCAGCAAGGTGGCTCACAAGGACGGTCCATGTTTTGTGAAGCTTTCAATGGGGAACAACATGTTTCATGGGTTAATTTTTGGGCGGGAACGCCTGGATGTCATAAATAGAGGCATATCACATCCCACTAAGGTCACCATTTTTTCTTTGGTCGGGTATCTGTACGCGTAAAATTGGCCTTGGGTAGATCCAACACTATCTCCACTTGAGGCAACAACAACGCATGACTGCGCCAAAGAAGAGAAAGCAGGTTGCTGGGGATCCTCTGGGCACGGAGTCATCATGCCCCTGGGGACACCATGGACACCCACAGCAAAGCATGGCCATCAGTGGTCTACCAGCTATGTTTTGTTTTTTTTCCCCCTGAGACCTTTGGTACCCTTGGGGGGGTCATCACCTAGGTCCATCTCTGCACCAGGCATCTTCATCTTCTTCGTCAGATGCGAAGAAGTCTAAGCGAGTGGGCCTAGTTTCTTGCGGGGTTCCCGCCTGGGGTTCAAGAAATCTTATGAAACGCGACAAAGATGGATGGTGGCCGTTCTTAAATCATCATTTTGATGTTTTGTTTGGTTCTTTCATGTTGTTTCTTAATTTCCACTTGGAAAGGTCATACCCGACATTCAAATCACTTCGTGGAGACAAATTAAATAGCAGGGCCTGGTAGAAAAGTGGAGAATTCTGGGAGTCCCAAAAGGTTCCATCCCCATATCCGCTCCACCCTTTAGAGTAAATATCATTTGAGCAGCGGCAAAAAGAAGGACGAAGAAGGGCACCACATGTAGGAGATTGGAAATTCGATCATGGTTTGGATGATTTTAAATGTCCTATCCGGCCAAGTCATTTGCATGTCATGATCTTTGCTGCTCGACCGGGTGAGGGTCAAAGTCTATAACGATCCAAGTGTTTGGCTAATGACTTGACCCATCTGTGTTTGTCAAAGGGCGGTTCTATCACCATTTGCCTCTCTATATGTTCTCTATATGTCTCTATTTTCTTTGATAAGTCTAGTTGATAATATATGATTTATAATATATGATAATATGTGATATTTTTTTGATAATATATGATGATATATGGTAATATATGATAGCATATGATAACAAATGATAATATATGATAATATACGATAATATACCAACAAACCGTAATCATGTATGTTTATTCTGAGATCTTTTCTCGATCTGTAGACAATGATTTTCAGCAAGATCTGACCCAGTTTACCTGATTTTCCCATGAAGATTGATCTGGCTGTACCTCATGGCGACATGAAGAACCAAGAACGGTGAATGGGGATTGGTAGCTACCTATAACATCTATAGCCTATGCTGGGAATGGGGAAACGGCATCCAGCTATACCAGCTATAGTTTGGTGTTCACCAAGGCTATAGTTTATGTGTCGACCCATACCTTTAAATGATCCCACATGATTATGAAAATGCTTTACATATCGACCAACCCCAGCGTTTTCTTTTTTTTAAGGGGCTTGTTGCCAGCGCTGGAAGGTAGGCTTTCCTCATGTTTTTGTATCTTTTGGGAAATGGTCATAATCAAATATGATGTTTGAAAGGAGGAGGCCTAAGCCTTTCTGTTTGTTTAACCAGTGTGATCCATTTTGAGGAATTTTTGAGGATATCATTGCTACTAACCATTGTGCTTCTGATGCTTCGTTTTCGCGGGTTGCCAGACTCACCTCAAGCCACTTTTAATTCTTGAGGACATATGACACAGAGTACTTCAATATTAGTATATATACTCGTAGTAATAAGATAAACTATATAATATATGATAATATTAAGTATATATAAGTATATTAACTATTAATTATTCAGTATTATTCATTATTATGCATCCATGTCCCATTTTTGGACCCACGAAATCCATGAACTTCGGTTGAATCCCATGAACTCCCTGGTTTTTTTTCCAGGAAGAGCGACTCGCCCGGGTGGAACGCCTCAGCACGGGGCATGTTTTTTTTCGGTCTGAACGATGAAATATGATGGAAATGTGATAAGGTATGAAGCCTCATTAAAAAAAGAACCGAAAGTGACATCGGCATTTCATCACTATGTCTGTGAATTTCCCCGTTGTGATGTCACTATCACTATGTCAAAAATCTCAAACGGGCTCCGGGCAGCTACATCCGGAGCTGCTTAGAGCTCCATCTTGTTGAATCTTGGCCATATTTACCTCACTTAAATTGCATGTCACGCTAATCGGAAAGATATCTTCAAAAATGAGGTACTCCAATTTTACAATTGAGGCACTTGGGGTTATATATATATAGCACATGTGTGCACTCTTGCAGAATTGATGAAACTTGGGAAAATGGAATACACAAAATTGTGTATTGCAACAATCATCCATATCGGACAACTAACAGTGTTTCTTTTTTTTTAAGATGTCCAAATAAACCCAAAAGCATTGGTTCTACAAACCAAACAGATAATTTGTACAGGTATAATCCCATCCCCCCAATATTAAACACCTCCGAAATGGTCCCAATCATGTGGAAGTTCCCTACGAAACCATGGCTTCTCAGGGGTAAACATCCCTAGTGATCGAGGCCGCGTCCAGCGCCCCGGGGGGTGCGAAGGGTGTGGGGGCACAGCCGAAAAAACAGAGTCGTTGTGTGGGTTTGAAGGCACCACTGCTGGGGAAAAAAAGGTTCCAATGGCTCCTGATAGATGATAACATGTGTTTATATGTTTTTCTCATAAAACAATGATGAATGAGTGGTTTTAATCCACTTTTCTCCGCTTGCTTAATCTATAAAAAACGGTAGGATTTAATGATAACCAGAGATTGGGATTGACTCAGCTGGGATTGTCCCATGGAAAGTTGGGTGAACATTGGGCAACATTATGGGACAATCAGTATCTTATTGTTGTTAATTAAGCAACAATCGGTAGTCGATAGTCAATCCATGAGACAATCAATTTGTACCTTTCGTTATTTGGACTCAACAATCGGGGAGATGATATCCAATTTGTTGGTCAATCCTAAAGGTTCAGTCTTAGTACTTGATCAACAAAGCTTAGTACTTGAAGTCCCTGATTTCAGGGTTTATGTAACTTGAGTGTAAGGCATACACTTGGACGAACATCCAAGTATCCCTTTCTTGCTGGTAACATGGGCATTGGTCAAAATTGGGATACAAGAACCATCTATGCTTCTCAGGGCCTTAGCCTTTAACTCTGACCGTTTTGCCGTGCAGAATCGTCGCTATCTCAAATGGGAGTACCCAACTGACGTGCCCAGAAATAGCTGATCACTCTGGGGAAGCCATCATATCTGCCGCATTTTTAAGGGGTCATGTTTTAAGCCATACCCGTGGGCATGCCGGGCATGACTTTGGGGACGCTCCAACACAACTGGGTTTTGGACTGCTGAAATCATCTCTGAATTCCATTGAGCAAATGATATGTGTTGAAACATTTGGATACATTTGGAGATATACAGTAGTTAGCAATACTTGCTATACAACCACCAATGTTGGGTGAAGGGAACGTTTGCAATGTGCAGGTACTGTAAACCCACAAATTTGGATAGAAAAGGATAAAAACACATGTAAAAGCCATATGGTTTCCAATTGTGTGTGGGCCCCATTTTCCCTGAGGTTAGTGTAACCCCTTCACCATCGCCAGAGCCGCCACCGCGTGCCACACTTGGTGGTTGATGGCTTGTTTGCTTGGGTGGCTGTTTTTTGACCAACAAACAATCTAAGTGGATAAGTGGGTAATGAACTTATACAATGTTGTTTTTACTATAATATGGTGCAGTGCACTTATATATATATTATATAGTATGGTACAGTGCACATATATATATATATATATTATAATTAATAGTTATATATATACATACTTTTCCATACCTTATCTGGGATGATTATTTGGCTTGAACCACCAGGCCGATAGGAACTTCGGGATACAAAACTGTTCCAGATCAAAGTGTTTTGACCGCATCTTTATAAATTGAACCTATGGGACCAACAATCTTAATCTCGCGCGTCCTGTTTCATCGTAATGGCTCATCCCCTTGACTGCAGGGGTGGGGTAGTGGCCCGAAAATATCAGCCTAGTGTTGCACCCGGGTATTGAACCTTGGGTTGTGGATGACTGAATGGCGGTTGAGACATCTCCAATTTGGTGATGTTTGGTGGTCACTGTTTTCTCCCCCATGAATGGCGCTTTGACTCAGCTAGCCCAAAGGTAGTTTGGCGCCCAAAGGGCCACGACTTTGATTCTGCAACCAGAGGGCTCATATGTTGGCAATTTACACATGTTGTTGTCTGGTTGGTGGTTTCAAACATGTTTATTTTCCATCATATATGGGATAATCCTTCCCATAATCCTTCCCATAGATGGTTAAAAAATGTTAAAACCACCAACCAGTTCTTCTTTACCTATGCAAAACCAAGTTTTCGGACACCGCGTCCACTTGGGACAGTCCCAACTCACCAGGTTTTTCAGGTCCCTCGGGCGCCATGGCCCCCTGCCCCGGCTGGTTTGGCGCCGCGGTGTCGGATGCCACGGCGAAATCACCAGAGCTGCCAGCGTTTCCGTTTCCAGCAACGCTGGCCAAGGCGGTGGTACTAAGGGAATTTCAATGTGTTTTTTTAATGAAATTTATTCTAGGGTACCTGATTCATGATTGCTAAGTTGGTTGTTATAATTCCAAGAACTAGGACTTTTGGATATATCTACAGTTGATGGGATCATAGACCAATTTATAGCATTTTATAGCTAGGGTAGGATTGAAAGGGGGATTAAACCATCATCAATAGGATATCCTTTGGGATATTGTGTTTGATATCGTTTGGAATATTGCTTGGGATACCCCAGCCGCCCGTACTCGCTGGTGCAAGCTACTAATTCGTTAAAGGCAATGAATCCTGTTGATCCTTGGGAAGGATCCACTCCTGAAAGTAGGTTCATGAAAATACGCCCCAAAAGAAAAACACGCCCCGGTACCCAAAAGATTATGGTTTGAAACCAAAACCAGATTCTTGAAAAAGGGTTACTAATTTGAAGCCCTATAATGTTGCAGGTATATATATATATATATATTACTTTTATAACCAACAAATAGTTGGGAAATGATGAAGATGCTGGGAACAAAATCATGGACCCAGCCATGGTGGCATCCAATCTGGGAATCGCTGGAAGGTGGTAGAGGAGCATGTGAGCAAAGCTGTGGCGGCAAGGACGCATGCCCTGCAAAGCATTCGCGAGGCTCAGGGGGTGATAAATGTCTGGTGAATGGTAATTGAATCGCAGTTGAATGGTACCCTCTGGTAAACGTTTACATAATTATGGAAAAGTCACCATGTTTAATGGGAAAATCCACTATTTCTATGGCCATTTTCAATAGCTACGTCAAATTACCAGAGGGTAAATCAGTGGTGGAGTAAGTGGAAATTGAATGAAATTGATCTTCCACTGAAAAGAACCTTGCTTGAGGGGATTCAAAGATTAATTTGGTGTGTTCATCCGGCTGCACCCTTTCAACTGAGGTTTTTTGGCTCTCTGAAAACAGATGTTGTACAGGACACTTGTACCCCAAATTGATTTCGGGCACCCATATTTTGAAGATTTTGAGGTGTGCGTCCCAAAGCAACCCTGATCATATAGAACCTTCAATCTCTTTTGTTGAGGCCGATTTGGACATAAACTAGAGCTATCCCAGATTTCTCCATGCCATTAAGCTACACAATTATATAGTATTAATTATATATATAATTATATATAGTAATTATGATATGCTATAATTATAATGATACTTATCCACTTATCGACTATAATTATAGTTCTCCATTATAAGTATAGTATATCATAACTATATTATATAACTATCATAACCATCATAACCATCATAACTATCCATTATAAACATCATATCTGATGTCATGTTTGATTCTGGTTCTCCAGCTGTTAAGTCAACCTCCACCATCCACGGATCTGGTGGCTTCGCGGCTTCGGCGTAGGCCACGGGAGCCGACGTCTATGACGCGACTCGGCCGCCTCGTTGTCGCCGGCGCGTTGGCTCGTGCAGAAAGGGTTGATGCACTGGGTCAAAAGGTGTTTAAAGGTGTTTTAAAAGGTGTTTGGAATGGGGTTATAACCCATAGGATCCATGTATGCCATATATGGTAACATTTACCATCAATATACCCCAAATGTTAGCATATATATACCATACATGGATCCTATGGGTAATGAACATGGGTCATTAAATGTTCCCATTGAACATCACCCAACCATTAGGGATATGGTCTATAATGGCTACTACAAGGTGATGTCCAATATTCCCAAAATGGGACAGTTACCAACCCCTGTTTAAAAGGTGTTTAGAATGGGGTTATAATGGGACTTAATGGGATTAGAATGGGATTCGAATGGGACTTAATCTGGTTGGTGGTTTGGAACACAAATTTCATTTTTCCAGATATTGGGAATCATCATCCCAACTGACTTTCATATTTTCCAGAGGGGTTGAAACCACCAACCAGACAATATTTATGGGATCTTGTTGGGTTTTTTATGGGATTCTAACGGGATACCCTCTGGTAAAGAAACAGTTTGCTATGGAAAATCACCATCTTTAAGAACGGTAAATCAACTGAACTGCTATGGGCCATTTGAAAAATAGCTATGTAACCAAAGTACCAGAGGGATCCAGAGGGTATATTGAAAGTCAATATGTGTTATAAGCATTGATATTGGGTTTTGCATATATATATATATATATTGAACATGATTGAACATTCGTGAACATGAATGAACATGTGTAATTAATTGGATGTTCTCTTGATTATACCACTTTTGATTGCATGTCCCCCCAAAAAAAGCCACAGCCATTGCCCACAAATCGAAGCCTTTTAGCTGTGTGAGCCACCTGGGCCCGAAGAAATTCTCGGATCTGCCTGCGATGAACTCAGGCGACACTAAAGCGGTTCCAATCGATGACTCTGGAGGCTGACTTCGAGTTTGACACAGGAGCTGAGAGATGGAGACATATTTCAAAAAGAACACAGTTTTGCAGAGGAAATTCACCGGATAAAGACTGTTCAAATGCAATTTTTGGAGTACAGTTAGGGCATTAAGTAGTATCGATTTTGGTGTTTTCAGTCACTTTGGCGGGGTGGAGCTTCGCAGGGGGGTCGCATCAATTTTCGTTTTGCCATGCAGAATTTTGTATAGAAATATAGAAATGATTGAACATGTCACTGCTTCGTTGTCATTTTTGTGGTTAGTCCTTGCGGAGCCTGTTGCCATGAACTGTTAAGAGATCATTTGTGTTTCCTATTAAACAGGTAGAAACATGTTGGCTTACAGTTTGGGTCTGTTGCCATCATTTGGCATCCATGGCACATGATCAGATCGGTATTTGTTCAGTTTGGTGTGGAAGGATTTTTTTTTGGGTTGGGTCTGGTTGGGTTAATTCCAGCCATGGTGCCCCTTTTTGGTGCCTTTTTGGTGCCTTTTTCAAGACGACTTCCGGTTGGGAAAATTTGGGAAAAGCCATGGCCGGAGGATCCTATCCCCTTCGCGAAGCACTGCTTGAAAGTTGCGGCTTTCCGAAGGACACGGAGCTCACGAGACTGCATCTCCATCCCGGTGCCAAGGAGATGGGGATGGCGCTGGCACAGGTCCAATGCAGGTGAAGATACCCTCTGGTAATTTAACATAAAAATGGTGATTTTCAATAGCTATGTCATAGCTATTGAAAATCACCATTTTTAATGGGAAAATCCACTATCAATGATCATTTTCAATAGCTATGTTAAATTGAGGGTATTTGATATTAAAATCATATTGTACAGAATCCCCCCCAGAAAAGATTCCAGATGATTTTCCAGACCACCATGAATCATCATGAATCATCATGAATCATTATATGATTAGATTCCTTTAGATGATTATCCCATTAGATTCACCGGGAGGATCTGCTGCTGCGGCGCCTCACGGTCTCGACCGTGGACGGCGCCAACGGCGCCTTCCACGGCGCCTTCGACCGCTTCGTGCGCCAGGTCTGTGCCGAGGCCCTGGCGCGGCGGGCGGCGGAGGCATGGCCAGGTGCCATTGTGGAGCTTGTGGAGCAGTTGGGTGGTGGGGGTTGGAGCCCCAAGAGATACCCTCTGGTAAACTAACATAGCTATGGAAAATCACCATTTTTAATGGGAAAATTCACTATAAATGGCCATTTTCAATAGCTACGTTAAATTACCAGGGGGTAAGATGTTTCCATAGTGGGGGTACCCCAATAGTACTGGAAACATCTGGAAACTCCTACTCAAATGGATGATTTGGAGGTACCCCTATTTTCGGATGGATGAAGATTTCACCAGAATGGGGACAAATATTGGGACCTGATTGGTAACCAGGATGCCACTAGATTTTCACCACTTAAGATTGGTGGATCAAGACTATTCGAAAAATGCAATGGAAGTTTGGATTCCACCATCAAAAGTCTGTGGTAAACCCACCATATAAACAACTACCGTTTGGGGATAGTGTATAAGGCCCCCCCCCCCAGTCGTGGTAAGTCATTGCGAATGGTTTGATGAGGCTTTTGTGTGGGGATGATTTCTCCAGCCATAGCCTGACCCTGGCAGGCTTGGACAGCATCTACTACCAAGCATTTCCCTGTTTGCGCATCGTGCAGCCTGGAGAATTCTCTATTGGGCCACATGCTGATGTCGCCTTGTGGCACCTGTCAGAGGGGTTGTGGCCGTGGCCGATGACAAAGACTGTTGCTGATTTTCATTGGTTTCATGAAGCAACAGGAAATCATGAACTGATTTGGCTTCAAGCATCATGTGATGTAAGGAAAACTATTGCATGTTGACTATTGCTTGCAAGTCTTGGAACAATGGAGGGTCGGCTGCGAGCAGATATGATATAGGTCTATAGGTTTGCCACGATGGATGGCCCAAGATTATGTCATGTTCTAGTTTGTCTCGGGGGACAGGGAAGGACTGTTTGTTTCGAGGTTTTAGTGAACATGTGCACATGAAATTTCCACACTTGCATGCACTTGCTGCGTCAATTTTAGCCCTTTTTGGGAAGATTATTTTTCTGACTGACCACATTTGACTATGGATGTTTATTCCTTTTTTAACGTCTTAAAACTTAAAACTTATTTTTTATTTCTTCAACATGTAGAGTAGACGAATTGCCATGGCCCCAAACATCACGGGTTGGGTTTCATGATGTATTCGCATCAGATTTCGCATAGAGACGTCCCTGGAGGTTGCTTATGGACACCATCCCTGCAGCATGAACTTCTATGTGCCCCTCACTCCCATCAGCAAGACGTCTTCATTGTTTCTGGCTACTTGGCAGTGTTTTTTTTTTTTTCGGGCTATGCCATCGGCGTCTTGTAGAAGCCTGCTTGATGATACAATTCAACGTGAGCCCTGGAATATTGATTCATCAGGATTCATCCATTGATAGAAGTGGATGGCTTTGAGATGCTACCCCGTGATACTCTAAAAGGTAAGATACATAAAGATACACCCCTATATTATCCCATATATGCAATTATGTATATATATATACATATCCATTAATATAATATGATATGACAATATATTATTATTATTATTATTATTATTATTATTATTATTATTATTGTAATATATATATGTATATTAATCATTAATATATATATATACTGTAAATACATCCCTATATGTTCATGACATTTGTCAATGCTGCAGTGTTTTCCGGTGATCCCACAGGAAAGCCGCAGTGGAGCAGCCGATTGGCATCCCATTCTGGGGGACTATGGTGTCCTGCCGTGAAGTCATCCCAACATGGGAAATCATCCCCGAAGGATAGCCGCAAGTTTCAGGTGAGATAGGTGAGTGAAGTAATGTGAAGTATGATCAGCCGCAAAGCCAGAGAGCTTAAGGTTATGATGAATAAACAAACTCAAGTTTTTTTGTCGCATCAATGCAGCATAAATCGTTGATGATGTTGATAAAAATCCTTTGTTGAACTTTCTTTTTTCTGGTTCTTTACCCAAAGATAACGATGGGGACAACGCAATGGCGGCCATTGCACCTCAGGTCAAGTGAAACACTTTGCAGGTGCTCTATGTGCTCACTGGACCACAGAAAACAACACAGAACCTTGAGTTTGTCCTATCAGTTTTCGGTCTATCGTGGAGGGTTACGAAGAACGTATGATTGATATGATATGTGAATAAAGTGGACATATAATAATTTGACTATTCTACTATAATTGCGAATGTTTACCAGCTGATTTGATGTAATTTGAATATTCTGCTATAAAATTGCGAATATTTACCAACCAGCTGAATATTTAGTTGGCCAGGAATTCGGGACAACCTGCAAACAATGAGATTTTTTCATGCCAACGACATGTAACCAGGAGTTAAACCTTACACATCAAAACTATCAAAACCAGGATCGGCTAAAGTTGCCTACCGGATACATATACTAATTTTTCATAGTTGTTGATTGTCCTAATTATAGTGATGTGTCAACCATGGGTGGCACCATTGAGTCTTTGCGTTGCAAATTCGGGGGTAACCAAGGTTTTGGGCCGAGCTCAAAATCACGCAATCGCCAGCAACATCATACAGGATGGTGCCCCCCAGTTATAAGTTGGTTTATAAACCCCATTAACTATAGTTATATCTACCATAAACCATAGTTATGGGAGTTATAAACCAACTTAGCTAACTATGGGGCACCACCT
>Ga0126342_10002927_pt1 | contig 27515 bp, 23 predicted proteins | sample Cyp1metagenome_FD_92528 | JGI IMG/M metagenome (GOLD analysis project Ga0126342, IMG submission 92528) | Coral microbial communities from Lord Howe Island, Old Settlement Bay, Australia - Cyphastrea 1 metagenome | ecosystem: Host-associated > Invertebrates > Cnidaria > Coral ... | reverse complement strand
TCCAGCGGCAGGCACAAAACAAGAAGTGTAACGCTGGCTTTGGGGTCGGAACTTTCTGCAGTGACAGTTTTGTGGTTTTTGGCCTGAGTTGAGTGGCCCCTACCTTTGTGAACCCCATTCACAATATATACATATATGTATATATATATGTATATATATATATATATTATGGGGATGAGTCAAATTTGGGTATCACCAAATGGGATGATTTGTTACATGGACCAACACCTGGGTCTGGCTGGGTCTCAAGTTTTGACCAGCCGTGATGGCAACTACCCTCGAATCAAACATTTGGCAACAGAGAATCCTTCACTCAAAAAACCGTTTTTTTTCCCATTGAAACCGCATGAACATGATGTGTTTAAGTGCTTTTCATATCTTTTCCATTATTTTCCGAAATGAATTTCTCTTATCAAAACCGCAGTGACTTTTTGGATTTTCATGGATTTTCCATTGCCATGGCGATTTTTCTTCGCTTAGGGATAGCCACCCCATCCTCTCCGGTCAAGGTGCCCAATCCCTTTGCCATGGCGTTGATCTGTTCGGAGATGCCTCCGGCGGGGCGTGGGGTGAGTCATGGATGATTTACCGGTGAAAAATGCTGGGGAAAGCCACATCTATGTTGGACCATTTTGGGTATTCCAGCTCTATATTTCATGAACAAAATCTAGGATATTAGTTACTTGGATAGATAGATAGACAGATAGATAGATTGAGCGATAGATTGATAGATTGATCGATTGATCGATCGATGGATAGATAGATGGATGGATGGATGGAGGATGGATGGATAGACAGACAAACAAACAGACAGACAGATAGTTAAATAGAGATATAATTCTATGAATTTGTATAGTTCAGCCATCAAAATTGCCGTTGAACCGATGATCCAAGTTAGCTAACTACCCATGTTATCTTGGCTGACATTTTATTTTCGTTGACAACACCTACCTTGCGTTGGCATCTCATGGTTCCCCCGCCTTCATAGAGTTTCCATCTCTCCAGGAACTCCACAAAGCGATGCTTATTCTCGTCCGTCACTGTGGCCACGCCATCACACAGCAACACCTGCGGAGCAAGTTTTTGTGGAGATTCCAATGGAGTATCATCATCCCTAAATGAAAGGGGTAGGTTGATGAACCCTGAGCAAATCACCTGGACATTTTTTCATCGAACTCCGAAGAAAAAGAGTTTGGACGATGGTTGTCCTTTTCACAAGAAAGTTCTTAGGTTCCGAGTGACGCTTTCTGCGAGATGAACCATGCACAAGAGTGGATCAGTAGCATGTTCATCTTCCATCTGAAGTTGATCAGTATTTCACCCCAAAAAATCCCAAGAACTGATGTGTAACTCCTCTAAAGGCAGAGAAAATTTCACAATCGGGATGCCATGCCCCTTCTGGGATCTTCAGCAAGCACGGAGACCTCAGAGTTCTCCACGTGCATCAAAACCGTGCTGCTGCTGTCTCCGGATAAACGCTGATGTCGCGATAGTAAGGATGGGAGGCTTTGTACCTCTTCATCCGCATCCTGGACGCCAACGCCAAACAAGCACCAGAAGTAACTAGCTTCAAAAGTCATGGCCAGGAGTGGAGTTCCACTGTTTGTTGGGAGATATCAACGATTATAAAAGTGATCACATATGACTAAATGGACAAAAAAAACAGCTCTTGGAGGCTTAGAAATCTCCCACATCCGAATCATGGTGTGGGGCCTTCCGTGACAATTGTTAGTACCAACCACATCACTGATCACCAAAAATATTTGTGGTCCTGAACGTGCCTTGACATCGCATCTCATCACCAAGTTTGTGATCCCTAAGTAGTACATAGACCAACTTGATCCTCAAGTGGGGCAAAAACACATGTGTTGCAATGTTGGTAAACCAATAATCAACCATAATAAACCATTCCATTTTTGATGGTTTATACCACCAATAAGAATGGTGAATTTGGGGATGGTTTATTATGTTTATATCATTGCTTTAACCATAACCCCTTTTGAACATATGAAGGACCAATCACTTGTGGCATCTTGTGGCCGAAAAACACATAAAACCACCATATCTCTCCAGCTCTCCCAGTCCCGCCTTCGACTCTTCTGGTCCCAAAGGATCAGAGAAGCTGAGTTCAACTCCCAAATCATCGATGGGATTGGCCAGCAGCCACTGCACCTGGGGGAACAAACTTTCTCACAAACTGCACCTGGAAGAGCTGAAACCCAAAAAAAAAGACCTTGAAAGATCATGACGATCACGTTGATCACGTTGTACCTGTGAGAAATGATAAATATGAGATTTCCATGGGTTTTGATCAACAATTGTCCCATCCTGGGTTTCGACATCCGACCTTATTATCCGCGGTGATATTACCTTGACAAAGCAAACATGCCCAAGCTAGCCACAAAGACCACGCATGAATCTATTTTCACATGCCATGAACAAAAACATCAACCCATAAAATTCAGAGATACAGATATGGTGGTTTCCTAAGTCATAGGAGTACCCCCAGTCATCATCCATTGAGGGACCCATCATAAACCAACCAGCGAGCTTGGGGTACCTCCATGACTATGGAAACCCCCATACAATACGTTCTCAAACAGTACCATCTGGTTATTTGACAGTTCGCCATGGAAAGATCCACCATGCTATTAAGTTCGGTAAACCTCTATTTCGATTATATAGGGCCATCGATTCACCATGGCGAACTGTTAGTCATAGCCAGAGGGTGAAGGATCCGCCTCTCATCACCATGGAAACCCCTGGAAACTGGGCCCTTAGATTCGATGACCTCCCTGGAAACATGCTGGTTCCGCTGGTGAGATTCCAGATTTTTTTCACCCATTCCATCCCCATGGCTGGGTAAAATCCCATTACATCCAAGTAGATTTCATCATATAGATCCCATGAAATCCGAGAAAATGATGTAAAATCCCATTGCGCTATCATGTGAGTGAGGGATCAAAAACATATTCCAGATCAACAAAAAGCTAAAACACTGGTATCAAAAAAAATGCCACAGAAAATTATTTTAATGGTGGGTTGAAATATGATTGTGTAAATATATGTAATATATGAATTTGATGATATGATATTCCTTCCTTCCTTCCTTCCTTCCTTCCTATTCTTTTCATGTATATATATAATATGTGTTGATCCAGAATAACTTGTTTTTGATCCAGAAAAAAATGTACCCCTATCCCCTATCATTCATATGGTTGGAAAACTGTTAGTAGCTCCTTGGTTCTCCATTTATACAGTAAGGCATGTAGATACCCTTATCTCCAAACAGCTCCCCCAACCACCAGATAGTAAATCAGAATAACATCATATAATTAGAATCATATAAAAACATAAAACATAATGTAAAATCACATAAATTCATCTAAACTCGCCTGAAACCAGATAGCATCACATAAATTCAGATCTGAACTCACATAAAATCAGAGATAAAACAACATATAACAAATCATCTAAACACACATGACACCATTAAAAAGAACATAAATCACATCAAACACCCAGCAAGCGCCACATGCCAACCGCCGCGGGATCCATCATCGAAGCGCGCCTTGTGTCTGTGCAGTTCGGGATCCATCTCAGCTAGGCTGGTCCTGACCAAATGGTGGTGCCATATATACGTGATGTTGGTTGGATGATATATCAGTTTTCTAGGTGATACCCTCTGGTAAACGTTTACATAACTATGGAACGATCCAGCATTTTTAATGGGAAAACTCACTATAAATGGCAATTTTCAATAGCTATGTTATATCAGTTATAGGTGATATATCAATAGTGATGTTAGTTGCTTAAACCATAGGAATAGATTCTAGATATATCAATGAGACATCTACCATAAACCATAGTGAAATTGGAGTTATAAACGCACCAACTTAGCTAAATGGGGCATCACCAATAGTGACTTTCACCAGCACCATTTAATGAGGATTGATCCACCCTTAAAACCTGGATTTGATCCGCAGAAAATTGATGGGATTTGTAGCTGATGCGTGACATGCCACGGTTCCTTTGTGACGAATATCACTAGGGTTCATGGTAGATGTCTATATATATAATATATGTATGTACATAGCTAATTTTGCATCATATGTCTCTGGCTGAATTGACATTGATGATACTGATAACAATATGCATGTCATTGGGGCAATAATGAGATACCCAAACCATCCCATGGTCTCATGGGTTATTGCAGAGCGGCGTGATGCTCTCGGGAGGAAAGCCGAAGAGCAAGGCACAGATATGCGGATGCAGCGGCAAATCCTCGAAATTCGAGGGAACTGAAGTGAAACATTTACATGTGTATAGCCCCCTGGTTTTCAATGTGTTCATAGCTAGCTGGACACTGGATGCTCATCTTCCACACGGTGGATGGTTGCGAAATCCTGCGCCAGTTGGTTCAGTAGATGGTGTGTCCCATCAAACGATCCAATTATTTTATAGTGTTTCATAGTGACGTCCATAGTTACCTGCCTGGTGCAGGATTTCTTCTATCCACAGTATCTTCCACCAAAAATGGTGTTTTATAGATTTTGATTCACCCACATGTGGAATCATGTGAATATGGCTCAAAATTGGGCAAACGAACCTGGGATGATTCACTGCTCATGATGACAGATGCTTACTTGGGGCCTTAAACTTTGATGCACAAGGATTGCAGCCAAGTTTTTATGTCGGAAAAGCTTATTGACTGAAGAAATTGGACTAGCACACAGAATCTTTCAAGAATGATTATAGGACACATTAGGACTTGTAGCGGATTCAATATAATGCATCTTGCAATTGGATTAACCCCACCTATTAATCAGTTATCTACTGGGTACAGTTTGAGTCAGCAATATCAACCAATCATTTCAAGTTGACCACTACTGTCAATCAAGTTTTGTCAAACACTAGTAATTACCGTGAACAACTAACCACTACTAAAAAATGTTTTCAATATTACATCCATTACAATACAATTAACCAGTAGTTAATCAACCATTACAAGAATCTGTTTCAGTCATTCTGGGCACGTTATCATATTCACTAACCTGCAAAGGTTGGACTATTTTGGGATAGTTACCCCGAATCCTAATCATTTTATCAGGGTTCGGTCGCAGTGAGGTAGTTATAATATTTGGATTTATCCAAATATATAATTATACGACATATATCCTGAACATTTATCATTGACTTATATCATTAAGATTCATTCACTATGAACATTAACTCAGCATCAATTATCATTGATTTTCATCAATTATCATTAACTATCATTAACTATCAACTATCATTAACTATCATTATCATCAATTATCATTAACTATTATTAATAGATGAGGTAACTTATATCATTATTTATCATTAACTATTCTCTATTACGGCAACATTAACGATTCTCATCTACGAGGCCGACCGTAAACAGGAAGCTTTGACGATTTCGCGGGCGTTTTTTGACCGGAAAACCATGGACGCATCGATGAGGAAAGCCATGGGAAAATATGGACACATCGTCAACAAATCTCTATAAATAACTATAAAATGGAGGTGTGTTCATGGAAAAATCATCGAATCATCGAACTATTGGAGTTTCCACCAGCCATAGTTCGTTGACTTTTGCAGAAACCTCCATTTACTGCGGGGATGTTCTAGCTTGCCATGCAAATGTTCCTATGAGTCCCCCCTAAGTTTTGCAGCTCAACAAAAAACTTGTGGGTTACGTAACCCCCAGTTTGGCAAGCAACCTGCAACACGTGTGCTACATATACAATGTCCGAAAATATTAAGAAGTAAGTCCATGGCATGTAGCTATTCTGGACAAAATGTCTTTCTTGCTAGTTTCTGAAATTGTCCTTTGGGTGTTTAAGTAAACCACCATCATATTCACTGGAACATGAAATCCATGTTGTTAAGTTGTATCTCCATTTTTTGTTAGCTAAGTAGATGTTAATCCACATTTTCAAAGTGACATAGTCCATCCTTCAAGAAAATTCATTCCCTACCCTGCGGTAATTTCACATAGCTATTGAACATGGTCATTTATAGTTGAATTACCCATTAAACATTGTGATTTTCCATCGTTTTTTGTATGTTTACCAAAGGGTAATGAACATGACCCAGGTATGACTTGGCGAATGGTGACATGCCAAGGCTCCAAAGTGCAATTCTGCCAGAGCGCCAGGCCGATCAAACAGCCCATGATCTCATAGTCCATCCTCAACTGAAAGACCCATTCACAGTAAATCACATGGATATGTAGCAACACTTGTGAAGTTATGCAGGTCTACATATTAATTATTATATGTACTATTTTATATATATATATATGTATATATACTATGTATATGCATAATTTGGGCAAATCGATGCATAAACAATACATCCATACAGCACATTACAAATATACATTGAATTGCATTGCATTGCATCGCATTACATTACATACATGATATCTAGTTGGTGGTATACCTAACCCTCTGAAAAATAATGGAGTTCGTCAGTTGGGATTATGACATTCCCAACTGAATCGAAAGTCATAATACAGCCATGTTCCAAACCATTTATAGTTGATTTACCCATTAAAAATTGTGATTTTCCATAGTTCTGTTCCAAACCACCAACCAGATATCATACATCATTTTCAATGGGTAAATCCACGATTTCTATGGCCATTTTCAATAGCAACCATGGGAAGCAACCAGCCATTTCGAGTGGAAAACCGTTGCAGTTTCTCCGTGTGCCCATCCCAACAGGAAAAACATGGAATCGTTGCATTTCAAGGTTTGAACGATGAACAATAAACAAGGTGTCGAAAGTATTCTAGAGTCACATATCAATGATTCGGACGTTGGACGTTTTGTTTGACATATCAATGATGTTTGGTTCAAATTCCCACTTTTTGTTGGAAGTGCAAACTTTGTTCATAATACAACTGGTAAATAATGGTCCGAATTGTGAGTGAAACAATCTTCCAACTTTGACCCCCTGCTATCACCGTCCCTCAAAACGCAGATGGATTTGTTCCAAGTCTGTGAATGGATGATCAATGGCCATGAACATGGTCACCGCGCCTTGAGGAGTGCTGGAGTGTTAACACATTTCATTATTGGCGTCAATCAATCATCATGAATTTCTGAACCCTTTCAGGGTTTCACATGTGTCAATATCTTGATGTCTCTTTGTGAAATATGTAAAAACCCTGCAAAAGCGCCTCATTTTGAGGGTCAAGGTTCGCAATCAGTATGGTTTCTGATAAGATTGTAATTCAAGCACTGAAGTCGGCAAGTTGTTTTCGGACACTGCGCATATCTTATCTCTGTCTTTTAAGAGCTGTCCAACTACAAGAGAAGAGTCCTTAGCGTAGCATCATCTAAGTCTGCAAGTACAAGTCTCCTTAGCGCAGCAACTAGAGAAGAGAAGAGTCGTGAGCGACGCATCCTTTCTGTGTGCAAGTGCAACAGGACGTTATTGGCCCCCCCCAACCCCACCCTACCCCAGCTCACCCCACCCCTCAGCTTAGTATGCAAGTACAAGAGAAGAGTCGCGGTAAGTCTGCAAATAGAAGAAAAGAGTCCTGAGTCTAGCATCATCTAAGTCTGCAGAAGAAATAAGAGTCCTTAGCATAGCACCCTTTCTGTGTGCCAGTGCAACAGGACGTGATTAGCCCACCCCACCCCACCCCATCTGCCAGAGAAGATCTTCTAACGATCAGATGACTAATGCCCAGCATCTTCCAGCAGTTGTTGCAAAAGGTGGCCGCTGCATCCTCATGGCGGAGAAATCCCCGAACTCAATGGAGGTCTTCATTGGGACAATCATGTGAACATATCGAACATCCCCTATAATCTATAAATGGAGGTTACCCTCTGGGTATTTAACATAGCTATGGAAAGATCCACCATTTTTAATAGGTAAATCATCTATAAATGGGCCATGTTCCATGGCTATGTTCAATAACCAGACGGTAACTAATTGATGAACATTTGATGAACTAGTTGGATCTAGTTGGATGATTTTTCGCCATGTTTGATGACACCAGAGTGTATTTTGGTTTGCAGGGTTGCCCATGGCCCGGAATATGTTCAAATTAGATGCCCAATAGTGGGAAGAAAACACGAAAAACATCACCGACACAGTACCTTCCGATGATTTGCCGCTATGGAACATCACCCTGTTTAAGACCCGTAAATCATGGTAAATCATTGAACTAAATGGGATATTGCCCAGAGCAAACTGTTGCCGGAAGGTAAGAAAAGGTAACAGCATCTGTGGTACCCTGCGTCTTAAATCTTGAACAAAGTGTGTCAACCATGGTCTACCCAGTTGCAAATTGGAGAGCAGCATTGCAGACCACAGTGACAATTGTATATTCAAGGCACAGTAGTCCTCTAAAAAATAGACAAAGTCAAATCCTACAAAGATAATGATGAGTCAATCACTTTTCTATCGTTCTGGGGGTTACAACAAAGAACCACTTTCAGACTTTGGTGCGAGTCAAACCAATGCTGATTCAACCCTTCTGCTGCGCACTAGATCTCAGCTGAAGAGCTATTCACATAATGTCATTTTCCCAAACATCCGTCCTGTCAATTACCTGCCACAATCCGGTAGTTTTCACCAAACCCATAGACCCTATATTATATTGTTGGTCATAAATTCCATTCTACATTACATTCACTATTATATATATATATTAGATGCCCATTACAGTTGGTTTTTATAGTGTTATCTATTGGCTAAATCAACATTTTTGTCCAGTTATGTCCCATATTGCACTATCATGTTTGATGCTTAAATTCCCATTTGATTTTGTCCAAGAAATGGGAGGGGGCCCAAAAATCACCATCTCAAATCATTCAATATGGAATGGAATATGAGGATTCCAACCTTTGGAACTTGGTGGTGTTCCCTCAATTTTCCGGTCCAAATGCAATCTGGTTGGTGGTGTACCTACCCCTCTGAAAAATGATGGAGTTCATCAGTTGGGATGATGAAATTCCCAACTGAATGGGAAAGTCATAATCCAGCCATGTTCCAAACCACCAACCAGGTATCTATCATCATTTTCAATGGCTAAATCCACATAAATCCACTATTTCTATGGCAATTTTCAATAGCAACCATGGGAACCAACCATTTATAGTTGATTTACCCATTCAAAATGGTGATTTTCCACCACCAACTCATCAAAACTGCCCAGTCCCACGGCCACCGCCGCCCTGGCCGCCGCCGCGGCGCGGGCCAAAAGGTTTGTCGCTGATCGTAGCTCCTCAAGAGTCGCAGCGATGGCTGCAGATAGACGTCGCGCGCCACTAAGTCCTTGGCTTTATTTCTTTGGAGAGAAACATGATATTACCCATAGGATCCATGTATGCTATATATGGTAACATTTACCATCAATATACCCCAAATGTTGCTATATATGGTAACGACTGTATAAATATGACTCACAACATTTATCTGGGTAAATTACAATTATTCACTAACCTGAATTAAGGTCATTTGGGGATATTTCCCCTTACTAACTATGATTATAGTGAGGTCGCAGTGAGGTCGTTATAATTTACCCAGATATTATCAGATCCCAGTGGCTAATATCTCATATGATCAAAATTTATCAAACAACCAGCTGCTAGTTGACCGTGATATGAAAAGCGGATATTAACCAGCTATATACATATGTAATTTGATCATATCACGGTCAATCTGGGTCAACCAGTTATATATACATAGCTGGCTAATATATGTATATATATATGTATATATATATATACACATGCATATATATATATATATATCATATCTCTCTCCCTCCCCATGTATGGCGAAGAAGTACCTACACTACCTATACAAGGTGGGCTCAGCAGTTCACTGATTAGCAAATGGGTTATAACCCATTGTACAAGGGATAAATCCTGAGTGCAAACTAATCAGTTAACCGACTCAATGGCAAATGTAAGTAAGTGTGTAGATAGACTCCAGATAAATAAGTACATATTATATATATATATATATGTATTAAAATATTATACATGTACATATATATATATACTTGTATGCTGAGATTAATTAGGATGAGCATATAGGATGTGCGCGCAGCTGTGCATCTCTCACGGTGCGAAGTATCATCCCGGTCGGCAGTTGATGGAGGTTTGGTCGTCTTGACCCATTGTTACACCCCCTAGAAACTGACTTGTGGATGGGGATGTAGACATATTTGCGACGTGTTTCTCATATACCGGGGATGTTTTTTTTTTAATATGGTCCAAGCATTTCTGGGCACAACCCCATGGCTGGAGGACACTGCAAATCATTACGGGAATGGAAGCACAACAAAACCTCATGGTTGTTGTGTTTACCGAAAGAGTAAAACTAAGATGTTAATTCTTAATCATGCAATATATGCATATATATATATATGTATGAGTTCATATATAATCAAAAGTTAATCTCTGGCTTACCATAATATATATATATATACATATATATATATATTGTAGTATATTTTGGGACATTTGATCATTACCACATTAGATAATTTCTTTGATGGGCACACCATCAAATCCAACGTGTCGGCTTCCAGAGCATACGTTGGTGGGACCGGATGATCCAAAGACCACAATCGATAAAATGAACAACATTTAACCTACGTATAGATTAACGTTCTCAATTCACAATCATTTGAATCATATTATGTTTTGATTCATTTATTCATTGGTTTATTGCTTGGACAACCTTAGAACAAATACAACACACTCTTGGGACGAAACCTCTGTAAATATCTGAACGCCGCTGGATGACATCAGCCGGGGCCAGTCGATACATGACATGGACAGGGACTTTGATTAAACCGCATGTCTGTGGACATTCGGGGATTCTCCATAGGACTAAATAGGACTAACTATAAATAAAGTCATATTAAATCCCATTAGATCACATTAATTTACATTAAAACTGCATTGAACTCAATTTACATATTTAAATCACATGAAATCCCACGAAATCATACTAAATACTAAATAATTACATCTATATACATACCATTCAATCCTATTAAATCCTGTGAATCCTCCACATCACAGGAATCCATTCAACACACCTCACGGACCAACCAAGGTTCCATCCATTCACGGACCACGGCGCTGCCAACGCCTTGTTCACCACCTGAGCTTTGTGAAAGGGGCAACTCGGCACCAGGGACACCTCGATTTTGTTCTTTCTTTTTTAGATTTCATGGGACTTCGTTGGATTTATATAATGAATGGAATCTAGTTAATATCTATGTCCCGGAATATGGTAATTTGATGTAATTTGACAGGTTTTGACCTAATCATAGGTTTTGACCCATGCCCATACTTGGAATCTAATGAGATTTCATGGGATTTAATGGAATTTAATGAAACACAAAGGGGACTTTTATGGACTCTGATGGGATGTAATGGGGATGGATATACAGAGCAATAATGGAGATGGGGATTACCCTCTGGTAACTTAACAGAGCTATGGAAAATCACCATCTTGAATGGATAAATCATCGAACTAAATGGGTCATTTTCGCAAACTGTTCAGTGGCCTGAGGGTCATATTCATGACGCTGCGATATATCCCACAATGGAACTGGGTGATTGTGGTTATTACCCGCTTGGGTTTCTTCAAAAATACCCCAGAATCCACTGTTTCAAAACCTCATGTCCCGCATTGTTCAATGGACACATTTTGTTTTTTTGGGGTACACACATTCATTTTCAGACAGACTTATCATTGGATTGTTATATTTGATTAAATCCACACTTTGCTTTGCTGGTTGCTTTCTTCATAAAACAATAACCTGCGACATGTTACATGAAATATCCTAGTATATTGTTTATCATTTATCCCATTATAGATGTCCCCATCATATCCCCACTACTGTTGCTTTTACCTCCAATTTTTCTTGGTCAAATCATGTCAAATCCCCCATTGGATTTCACAAGTGGCTCCACCTGTAACTGCGATGCATCAAAGTAAGTCAAGCTGCGAAATCGTACCTCGAATTCTCCACAAATGTCAGGACTGCCAATGCCAGTGCCTTCACAGTACCTGCAGCTGTCAGAAACTGCTGTTCTGGTGCTCAATCTTGGAGACCCTGCAAAAACATGGATTTTGAGTTTCTATATTGGTATACATCCCCATTTGTAGCAGACGATCAGTACAAAAACATCCAAGGCTACCCCAAAGCACAGATGATGGATCTTGTCTTGGACAATTATTTCTGATATATTGGGGTATTCAATGCTACTAGTATGGTGGGCTTTTCTGCCTTATCAGAACCATCTTGGGCGAGTTTCGTATTGAAGTTTTATCAGAGCAACATTTATGAGAACCATTACCGAGCACTCTCATCGCCATTTCTGACTGAGTCCATATCTTCGACACAAAAACGATATCCCGTATGGATCCCAATTCATAATGCCAAAATGGAAAATGACCACGGAACACCAACACTGCCAAACCTGGAAATAAGCACCACTAAAACTGTAGTACGCCCGTGGAATATCATGGGATCATTTAATTATATTGCACAGTTAGTTAGGACAATGGCAATTGTTTAACGACTCAGGATACCTTTCGGTAATTTAAAATAGTTAGTGAACAGTTAGCTATGAACAAATGATGCACATGGGCCATTTATAAATGATTTACTATCCATCTTATCCATCCATGATTATTTTCTATAGCTATCTTGAATTACCCAGAGTAATTCCTCGTACTCACCTTCATTTACCGCCGAGTTCGCCATGACTTAAACGAGTTGTGCCTGGTGGGCGGATTTTCAATCTGCTGGGCGGCAGGGAAGTACATACATGTACATATAGATGCCAAGGAGTGCAGATGGGGATGTAAGCCCCAAGATGAGCCCAGCGGTGATAGCTTGTCCTTCCTTTCCAACTCCTTCTTTATTTCTTTCTGGTTTTGCCGATGTCACGCCCTTATTTGGTCGCCATGACATCGTATTTCTGATATTAAAAAGTGATATCATATAAGAATATCACTTAGGTGATACTAGATGATACTACAGTAGCTTTTTTTAGATGATCAAGTAGTTCCTATATATATATATACAATTTAATTATATTTCCCACTACCACCACCCTTTTTTCCCAGATCAGGGTGTCAGGAGGACCCTCGGTCTGAGCCAAAGAACTGCTTTCGCAAGGCTTCCAACCTCAATTTTTTTGCAACGTCAGAAGTGTGGACTCTGAAATCACTTGGGTTTTGAAATTTGACAATGTCCAAATCTGGCAATGATTCAAAACCTGGGGCACCGATACAAGCCACATAAATTTAACTGGTTTCTGGTCTTTAATCCTCCTTTGGTTGCTGTTGGAATGAGAAAACATGAGAAAACACTGATTCAAACCGTGATGAACCATGGGATTTCATCATATTTCATACCCTTTCATAGCCTTTGCAAGGTGCTGCCATGGAACCAATACTCATGGGGGGTTCTTAAGTCATGGGGGATCCTGGATGACTTGGGGGACCCCTCTGGAGACAAACCAACGTGGCGAACTATGGGGCACCATTTCTGGTTGGTGCAATAACCATCTCGAAAAATGATGGAGTTCGTCAATGGGGTTAGGATGACATCCCATATATGTGATGGAAAATAAAAAGCCATGTTCCAAACCACCAACTAGTGATTGCATTAACCATCATTAACCATCATTAACCATCATTAACCATCATTAACCATCATTAACCATCATTAACCATCATTAACCATCATTATCCCATACTAAACCACCAGATTTCGTGTGAGGTCCTTGTTCTTCGGCTGGGCACTGCTTCTGCGGCGACAGCCATCGATCCCCCTCCACGAAGGCCAAAGGAGGCTCCGCCGCTTCCGCCTGCTGCGACGTTCGATGATGTCTCACCTTAGGGTACCAGCTGAGGAGACATCCTTTCTGAAAAACATGGGATGATGTTCTCAATGGTTTGAACACAGAAGAACATGCAATATGTATAATGTACATCTGCACATGTACAGTATATGTATAATATACATGTACATATACAGTATATATATATATATGTATATATATACCGATACGTATATAATACATAAATATTATGTATATATATATAATGTGTATATATATTATGTATATATATATATATATATTATGTATGTATATATATATTATGTGTATGTATATATATATATAGTATGTGTATGTATATATAATATGTATATATATATATATATTATGAAATTATGATTCAATGAATTGTATATAAATATGTAACTCTATATATATATACACACCTATCTATACATATGTATTTATATATATATGTGATTCATTGAATAGAGATTCGAGCTCTGTGTAGCTTCCAGTGTTTCCTGTCAGCTACAGCTCTCCATTTTGAAGCCAAGTTCACGAGGCGACGCGTCAGCCAGACCCGCTTCCTCAGGCCCAACAGCTACAGCTAGAGATCTTGGTGCCACACCCTTTGGATTTGCCCTACATATTTGTACATGTATGTATGTATGTATGTATATATATATATATGTATATGTATATAGATGTATATAGATGTATATAGATGTATACAAAGACGGGAACGGAAATGAGCAGCTATAAGTATAACATGTTACCCTCTGGTCAATGAAACATGTGGAGGACCAACTATCAAACAATAAAAACATGGATTTTCCACATCTATGTTAGTTTACCACTGGGTATAACATGTTTAAAGATGTTTAAAGATGCTTTCTAAAAATCTAAATTCTGTGGAACTTTTCAAATGGCACTAGTGGCACACCGTAAATTGTATGGGTTTCCAACAAATCCCACAGGCTGCACCTTCTTTACCTGGAACTTAAAGGGTCATGCCATCAGTTCAGGACACAACTGAGCGGTGTTCGAAAACCTTGGTGATATCCTGCTGTTATAGATTCTTGGTTGCTTGGGAACGGATTTCCCAGTTGGATTGTGATCATCGTTGATAATCACCAATAATTCTATCCAAGATTATAAAGGATTACAAAGGATATATGGTATAGCCCCCGAACTAATCATCAACCACAAGGCTTTTTGAAGACTGCTTAACTGGGCGAACCCTGGCCATGCTCTTCCGATGGCCATTGGGCCATTGTTCCATTGTTCCTCTGGGATGGTCTACGATAACCCTCATCCGACGAATTTTGAGGGCTACATGTGCCATGGCGTAACTGGGGATCACTCAAATAGCTTCTCAATAGATATCAATGAATTTCTCAATCAGTGACTTTTCCTCACCGAAAAAAACTGATTTGACCAGCTCCTCATGGTGGTTAAATGATCATAATTCCCAGTGATGCTTCTCGAACAGTGAGGTCGTGATCAAATTGGCCCAGATGGTAATTTGTTACATAGCTTATTGAACATGGCCATTTTTTTTCGTGAGTTTTCCCATTCAAAATGGTGGATCTTTCCCATCAGTTTCTTGTAAAAACCAGAGGCTACCCATCAATAAGCCATGATTCACCACTACTAACCATCACAATCACAACCATTAACCACTACTAACCATCATTAACCACTACTAACCATCATTAACCACTATTAACCACCACTACTAACCATCATTAACCACTATTAACAGAGGCTACCCGGCTGGTGAGCTCAGCTCCGCTAGCTCTGCTCGCCGGGCATCTCCGGAACACTCATCCTTTGGAGAAGTTCGTCCAGTTCTTCGGGTTCATGTGCTGACAAGGCTTCCAGCAGACTCCAGGCCTGACCCACGGACACCGAAATGCTTCCACGGGGATCCAAGGGAGAAATTCTGGCTATGATAACATCATGAGATTATGTATGTGTATATGATGTATATATAATATATATGTATGTATATATATGTGTGTATATATATATATTCCAAGTATATATGAAACTCTGTGTATAATATGTATATAATCAGCAACCACCGTTGTCGTTGGTTGAATCACCAGTTTGCTACCATCCCATCGAAGCATCCAAGTGGTCACATCCACACTGATTCCAAACACTAATCAGTTAACCAATTATATACAGTGGTTAATATACAGTGGTTAAACACTAAATTCTATGTGTGGTGCCCCAAGCCCTAGTTATGTCTGTGGGTGAAAATCTTCACGGAAAATGTAGATATATCCACCATGTTTGTCCTTGCTTTTTAGTCAAATCATAGTGACAAGTAATATCAAACATGGTACAAATACAACTCTTCCAATTTTGACTCAAGTATATATATATAATATAATATATATATATACTAATTACATAAATGATACAATGTCTACTAACTAGAATATATGCTGTCTAACAAAAAAAATCCACATATAACAATCATATTCCTGAAAATTAGAGCTATATCCACAATGTTCCTTGGTCAACACATTCATTTACTCCATGTGTTGCCTACTTAGTTACCATTTTGGGTAGGTTTAATCCCTATGATTGGTGAACCCCCCACGACACAACCATTTTTGCTGCTTAAAATTGGATCAACCCACATGTGTAGGACATTTCTGTTGATATCTTCCTCATGATGTCATGTGTGCGGCATTTTATTCTTGTTGGATCTTGGTTTGTTTCCCATTTTCTTGGTTTATGCACCATGTTTCCCCAGTTTTTTCACCGCCCAAATCCACCATTTTTTCCTTCCCGGTGATGGTTCCCCTCAGATCACAATTTCCGGAATCCCCTGAGCCATCTCATGATGTTTACCCTCTGGTGAACTAACATAGCAATGGAAAATCACCATTCTTAATGGGAAAATCCACTATAAATAGCAATTTTTCCATTGCTATGTTAGTTCACCAGAGGGTACATAGTCATGCTGCACCAAATGCAACATTTCTTGGACTTGGGCTGTCTCAAGTTGGTCCCAGGGCGGCGGGACCTGCGCCAAATCCGCAAGGCGTCCCCCAGCCAAGGGCCAGGGCGGAGTGGCTTGAGAGGAGGCTAACACAGACCTGGCCACAGTGACTTGATGCCCCAGAAACCAGTGATTCTATGGTGATAAATCATGGTCAATCTGTATCAAATTGCTAGTCCACAAAACATCATCTTTGGCTGGTTACGGTCATGTTCCATTTATGGCATAAAAGACACTCAAAGATTAAACCTATCCAGTCGGTTGGGGATGAAATGGGATTATCATTCCATCATGGGGTGACTTACTAACCTTTTTGACTGGTACAGTATTTCAGGCCATAGCCATAACTGTAGAAACTCGGAACTATGCACATATTTTGAGGAATGCTGGATTTTATGAGATTCTATGTTGTTTATGAGAAATCATGTTGAGATTGTGGGACATGTGGGGGGAATCTTGGAGAGATCCCAGATTTGTCAAGGATTTGATAGACTGATTGATGTGCATGTTGACTTCTACGGAGAATGAATTATGGGCGGACTTATGTGGATTTGATGGACCTGTATGGATTTCGAATGATTTCGAGGTTTCCTAAAAAGGTGGTAATCCCTAAATCATCCAAAAGTAGACCTATTTCACCTTCTGATGACCTTCGCCCAATGAAATCCATGCAACCCATGCAATTGATGACCTTCTTCTGACGATTGAAAGGTTCAGGCGTAAGCCCATGCAACCATGCTTTGGCTTTGTAACGTGGGGCCATAACCATTCATCTCAACACGACCCGTCCGTAGTCCTCTGTGGACGGCAACTGGGAATCCTTTTTGCTTGTGATTTCATCAGAAGCGGCTTGAGGTTCGTTGGACTCCGTCCGCTTTGAGGAGAGGTATTCGACGGTGACGAAGAGGCTCTCCGTGAAGTGCCCCATACACTGTTTCCTCCGCAGCATTGCGCACGGCGCTCGTGCACCTGTAGTGCTCTTGGCCCAAGACTTCGTGGATACCCCAGTCACATTACTTGGTAGTTTGTGAAACTCAATACCCAGGGCTTGGGAACCATGATCTGGATTTATGAGGCTTTCATAATGGATATAGATAGAATTGACAGGGATCTGCTCCTGTAATGTCCCCCAACAAGTGCTCCCCCAACAAGTGCAAAACATCTGCTTGATCTAGTTTGCCTGATATATAATCTAAAATTGATCAATCGCTTGGAAAAGGAGGTTATACTCCAACCCTCACCTATATATACTTTATTTCATGGAGATTCTATTTAGTACCAGCTGCCAACCCATCCTAATTTCAGGGATCACCCCAGTAGTTCTACAATTGTGGCTAAAGACTTCTGTGCCAAGTCTATTGTTGTCAATTGAGCCATTAAAATACCCCCATCCCATCTCATGAACTACTAGTTGGTTGAAAACGGTTTCCCATCACGGGTTATCATAATCCCCAGTAAACCAGGTAGTATAATCATATATAATCATCCTATAACAATCAATTAACCAGGGTATTTTGTTCACTGGGCCATCCCGGCCATCCCGCATCCCCCAAACTGAGTTAGATACCCTGCAACAACAGCACTGGCTGTTTAACATATGCTCACAGTATCATACGAACCATATATGAACCATATACGAATCTGAAATGTGGTATATCATTAATTATTATCTTACCACACCATCAAATGAATCATGCCCTCGTTGAAGCTCTCTACAGTTGAAGAGTCTTGAAGAGGCTGAAAACGGCAACGAAACCAGACAACCCAAGTGGCCAGGAGGGCCATCACAGTCTGGCTGCATCATATCCCGTTGAATTCTTCACCACATAAGCGGAGTATGAATCATGTATCCCCATTCACAGCAAGAACCATAAAGTATACATAAACGAATTCCTTGTCTATCTCAGTAACTGGATTTTATATTGGTGATTTCATACCCCTTGTCCAAGTAGAAAAGTAAGTTACCATCAAGTTGCAACCAACCCACATCAAGTGCCCGAACCTCACGATCAGGAGGTCACAATCTTTGGCTGCACACAGCGCTGCTCCATCCTGGCTGACGACGCTTTCAGGGATGAACATGTCCTCCAGTAAAGACACAAAAAAAACTATAGAAATTGATGGTTTTCCCCTTGAAAATGATCTCCAAGTGGTGGATTTTCCATATATTTTTGTATTTTTACTGGAGGGTAATGCTATCATGTCCAGACAATAAATGTTGGAAGAGGATGGGAAAAAGAAAAACTCTCATTTCATTAGAACAGCATGCTCAAGGCCCGAAAAAGGGAGTTTCCGTTTAGTTCACATGTTTAAGGGTATATTTATTGACTGACTTGACGTCATGTTGGAGGCTCCAAATCGTACGGAATCTAAGTGACCCCCCGGTCCTTGCCCCAAATGATGCGAGTGACCCAGGGACCCCTCTTGACAAATGATGGAAGATCCACAGGTAGACCAAGGGCCAAACATGTCGAAACACTCTTGACCCATATCATGTTGTTGGTTACCATCTGGCTATTTAACATAGCCATGGAAAATCCCTTATAAATGGAGGTTTTAATGGGCAAATCAACTATAAATGGCAATTTTCCATGGCTATGTTAGTCATAACCAGAGGGTATATCATACCGAATTATACCCCAAGATATCCATAGATGATACCTCTATCATAGGTGAAAAATCCCAATTCTTGTGTCCAAAAAACATCCCAATTCTTGCCTGTTTTTCTCCCACATCCAGATCATCCAGATACTTGGATGGTAAAACTTCGACCCCGGCTACCGATGGCTACCGGCTCTCCTTGCCACTGACCATGAAGGCCGGAATCTTCGGCAACTTCTCCCCAAAAAGGCCCATCCGGAAGGGTTCCTGCCCGAAAAAAAGGCCATCATGAAAAACAGCCATTGTGTAACCATCAAATACCCACTACATAAGTAATATATATATATATATATAGTGGGTATTGTATCAAATTATATAGCCATATATAGTGGGTATATATATATATAGTGGGTATATAGTGGGTATATATATAAGTAGCCATCAAATAGCCACTATATATAATTATATGTATATATATATATATATATATCAACTTGTATCTTTTTTAACCCAATGCATAGTGTTGGTGAGTTATCTCCCATTCCATCCCACTAGATTTTATCAGTTCCCAGTATATAACCATTATATAGTCATATTAAACGATGTATCCTGCCAGTAATTTTAACATAGCTATGGAAAATGGGCAATTTATAGATGATCTACCTATTCAAAAGGATGATTTTTCCATAAGACATGATGCTTATCCATTTCAAAGTCACATAGATCCTGTAAATAGGGGGAGGATTAGTTTCTGCTGCAAACCGGCTATTTTCATGCTCTATGATAATTGAATAACCATTAGATAGACACTCTATCCCATTAAATCCCATTAGTTATGTTGTTTTTGCCATATCAAACAGTATTAAACAGTATTAAACAATGATATTCCCATTGTATTCCCATCCCCTCATCATAAAGACATTATATACATGTTCCGTTTTATATGGAACATACCATTTATATTCCAAATCAATTTAAGTATTAATATATATATAATTATTGTTATATAAAATAGTTAATTTTATGGTCCATTTATATTCCATGTATATTGATGGTCCACTTTATACACCATACCCCCATCCTCATCCACATCTCCCTCCACGACTATACGTATAGCCATATTAAACATGATTAAACTATTAATATTCTCACAATATTCTCATTATATATGCCATTTCACATAGCCATTACATACATATACTGTTTGTTAGTCATATCCCAACATATTAAACACTATTCAATCATAAGCATCCATAAACTATAGTAAAACCCCATTATCCCACTATACAACTGTATAACCAGTAAAACCATTATCCAATTGTATTAAACCATTGATATTAAACACGATTAAACCATATACATCCATATACGATATACATCCATATACCATCCCATTATATCGCCACTATACATGGTGAATCTTGGATACCTGTCCAAACACGTCTCCTTTTTAGCTGCTGACTCTACAAAAAATACCGTTGATAGCAACAAATCATTGGGAAAACATAGGAGAATCAAGGGAAAAACACCGATTTGCTCGTGGATTTTCCATCGCTTTTTCTTAGTTTACGGTGACTGGGAGGGTAGATCAATTGTTAAGTGATTGTTTTGGCAGGATCTTGTGGAAGGAACATAATCCACAGAAGTCCCGACAACTTTCATACATATATTATATTAAACCATTAAACATCATCAAACCATACATAGTACTAGTAACTATGTAACCACTATAACCCCCCATCATTTTCATGTTCATGTTCCCATTTTTTGATATCAATCTAACCATATCTAACAATTAAACCCATTGTATTTAACCATTGATATTCAACACGATCAAACCACACCTAGCCACTATATAACCACAATAAATAAGCCCCCATCATATGTTCATGTAAATTTTATCCATTTTGTTTGAATCTATCTCTCTCTATATATATATAGATATGATATAACCATTATATTCACTATAAGCTTCCATAAATTTCATAAATATTGAACCATTCAACATCATTAAACCATATAAAGAAACCACATACCATCCCATTAGATAGCCACTATACATGGTGAACATAACCATAAAACCATAAGATATCATTAAACAGTCGTTAAAACTGTCACCATATTTTGATCTTAATCTTACCCACATTTTCTTGGTGTATATACACATGATACATATGTATATATAAATCAATCCATCAATCCATCCATCAATCTCTCTCTCTCTATCTATCCATCCATCCATCCATCCATCCATCTATCTAACATGATATAACCATTAAACATCATTAAACCATAGCTCCATCCCACGTCCCACGTCCTGCACGTCCAAGTCGTTGAAGACCAGCACCGCACTGGCGCCCGCCTGCTCAGCCGAGCTCACGGCCTGCGCCCAGTTGTGCACCTCGCAGCCGGCGGCCGAAAAAACGTGGGAAACCCAGGAGTAAAATGGCAGAAATCCTGGGAAAATGCCAGGAAACTGCTGAGAAATGTGGCAAAAAATGGTGAACAAATGGAAAAACATGCTGGGAATGGGAAAAATGGATGTTGGAAAAGCTGGGAAAAGACAGAAACATCTTGGACTGGAAAAATGCTGGGACAATTGGTGATTTTGGAAAATTTGGGGCTGTTGAAAAAAGGTTGAGATTTTGTTTTGGTTGGGTGTTTTCGGAGAAACATTTAGGACGATTTGGGGTGTTGGAAAGTGTGAAGTTAAAACATATTTGGAAGTTTCCTGAAATAGGGCTACCCCCAAATCATCCATTTTGATAGGATTTTCCCTCATAAACCATCCAGCTATTGGGGATCCCCCATTGATGGAAAAGCCCGTTTGGAAAGATCTGAGGTGGAGTTTAGCCTGCATGGTTGAAGTATGAAAACAGCAACGACTCAACCATATAAATACAATTTTGGAAACCGTTGATGTATGTATATGAAAAACTATACACATGTTTTTGAAGCAAAAAAAGATGAACAAAGGATGGAAGTTGTGGTTAAAGATATCTCCTGGATACTGTTTTGGAAGAGCCCTCACAAAGCATCTGAAAGTTGGGAAAGGTATGGTTCCAGGAAATTTCCACGGGGCAGCTTGCTTGGAACATCTTGTTTTCTGAAAAAGAAAGAATCGCTATCAGTGATTTCGACGAAAGGAAACTACAGGGCTTGGTCTTAAGTTAAGAGTTTTCAGTACCCAAATGGAGGTTTCCTGAAACAGGGGTACCCCCAAATCATCCATTTTAGTGGGTTTTCCCATTCCCATATGCTCCATATATGGAATATTTACCAACATTTGCCCTAAAAATTACCCAAATGCAGGTAAATATACCATACCTGGAGCATCTGGGATTATAAACCATCCATTTGGGGTACCCCCATTGGTGGTTAAACATCCCTTGGGGGTGTCGACAAATCGTGCCTTGGAGGAGGAGCGGATGGATCTGCGGGACATCAACACCGCCCTGCCCTTCTTCCTTGGCAGTTTCGTGGAGGTTTTTAGTGGTGATATCTCAAGGTTAAACTACAAGGTGGTGCCCCCCCAGTTATAAATGGGTTATAATCCCAGTAACTATAGATATATCACCTATAAACCATAGTTATTAGACTTATAAACCAACTTAGCTACCTTGGGGCACCACCCTGTAACAGTTTGCTATTGAACATGGCCATAGAAATAGTGGATTTACCCAGTGAACATGGTAACATGGCCATAGAAATAGTGGATTTACCCATTGAAAATTGTAAAAAATGGCCATAGAAATAGTGGATTTACCCATTGAAAATGGTAAAATGGCCATAGAAATAGTGGATTTACCCATTGAAAGATGGTGGATCTTTCCATAGTTATGTGAAAGTTTACCAGAGGGTATCTCAAGGTTCAGATCACTGAAATCTGGGATACCGAGACATCATGAAACACTTTAAGGGGATGTGAAATATGAAACAACCACTTGCAATTGTGGTTGCTGATTGAGCCAAGCTCAATGCTTCAAACTTGGGATACCTCAAACATGCGGATTCCGAAATGTGTGGTCCGTACCAAAAAAAGAGGAGTCCATCTTCTGGCAGGGGATGAAAATAAAGTGTTCCATCTGCAGCCATTTGAGATGTTCTTTCAATCATCACGGGGACAACTGTGGCTAACCTTAGATACCCAAAGAGACGCAATCTTGAGCTGGTGAGTCAATCTTTCCGAAATTCCAAGATGTATATACATATATAATTATGTAATATAAATAAATATAATATGTATATAATATGTATATAATATGTGCATATATATATATACAAAATATGTGGGTATGTGGGTATGTGTGTATGTGTGTATGTGTGTATGTGTGTGTGTGTATGTCTGTATGTCTGTATGTCTGTATGTCTGTATGTCTGTATGTCTGTATGTATGTATGTGTATGTATGTGTATGTATGTGTATGTATGTGTATGTATGTGTATGTATGTGTATGTATGTGTATGTATGTGCATGCTGCAAAAAAACTTTGATACAAACATCCTTAACAAGTATCTTTTTCTTTTTAGGACAAATAGAGGATCGGTTTGGTATATTATTTATTGGGGTACATACATATATATATAATTATATATATATATATATATGTATATGATATTATATATATACAATAAATATGTATATACATGATATATATAGACACCTAAATCGGTAGTTTTTCATGGGTGGAAGCATCTTTATCAACCGACCGTTGTGGGAAAAGGACAAGCCGCTATGTCCTCAACCAAGCCCAGTTGCCGTGGGTCGGAAATGTATTCATCTGCGCCCACCAAGGCATTCTCCTTACGCAGTGGACAGTCTGAGCTACCCTGTAAAGAACCCTGGGGTTATAAGATGTTATAAACCTATATGTACATACTGTATGCAAGTGTATTATATATATACATCCCCATTTATGGCAAAACATGTTGACCCAGATCTCTTTTTTGGATATGAGATTTGAGGCTGTCACCAGGCTTGGCCCCGGCCGCCACTTGAAACAGCGCCCTCAGCTCGCTCGGCTCCTCGAAAAAGATAGGCAATCTGCAGGAGGACACGGTTTGCCAAGGGCTGTCCTGTCATGACCAAGCAGCAATCGTGGATTTCCAGATAAAGGAGCAACAATCTTTCAAGATCTTTCAAAAACAATCTCAATTTCCAGCAATGCTGAGAAAACGGATTTTCTTACCCTCTGGTAATTTAACATAGCTATTGAAAATCACCATTTATAGTGGATTTTCCCATTAAAAATGGTTATTTTCCATAGCTATGTTAGTTTACCAGAGGGTAAGGGATCCCTCCCAAAAATAACATCTACTTAGTATACGTTCCACTGGGATTTCCAGATTTCCCCCATGAAAAATCAAGGGATTTGGGTCGACCAAACTCCGTCTCGCGGATCTCCCATCACCGCTGTGCACCGATTTTTCACTGGTCAAACTGGTCTCCTGTTGTAGAATTACTATTGTTAAACAACTCATGTTATAATGTTCCCATCTATTGAAATCTATTTAGATTAAGCCACCTCAATTTTTTTTTATGGCTAAATCCCTACCCTTTATGAAAACTTTCATGGCTCAGAAACGGTGTCCCAAACGCCGGAACCTTGTCCATTGCTGGTGGTGGTGGATGTTCAGGCTCGTTGATCATGTTACGATTCCACGCAGCCGGAATCGCAGAGCATGTGAAGTGTGTCTCGCCCGGCCTGCGAATGGAAAAGAGACCGTTGGTTACAAGGTGCTGCCCTCCCACCGCTTGTAAGGTGGCTATACAAACCCTTTTGACATCTTTTGACTATAGATATCGAATATTATCTAATGATATCTGTAGAATTTTAGAGATATACACACACTGCTTAGGTTTCACATCGAGGTTTCCAACAAGTCATGGGGGTACTCCCAAATCCTCATGTCTCATCCGAATGTTCTTTTGGGATTCTCCCATCCAATGAACTGATTTTTGCACCCCGAGAGTCTCCATAGGTTTCTATTCATTAACGGAATAACGTCCACAGAGAAATGATACAGAGGTTTCATGAGGTTTCCTAACCTGGTTGTACCCCCAAATCATCCAAGTCATTAGACAATTTTCAGGTACAAGGGGAGTAAATTGGGGAAATGTTGAAGGTACAATGATCCTTTACCACCCTTGCGGCTATCACTTTACCTACAATGGGTTGGAGCAACCCTGATTTTAGTATTGACACCTATGGTGACTTGGGGATCCTCCATGACTTAAGAACCCCCCTAAGACAGCCTCGTAGCGTCGAGGGTGTGCACTGCGGCGTTCTCAGCCAGCAGATTGGCCTTGCTCTCAAAGTTGGCCAAAGTCACCTGCAGCGGAACTCGGCTTGGCGGATTTTTCGTTGGAAAAACCTGGGGTAAACTAACATAAGAGGTGCAACATGAATGAATTTGCCCATTTATAGTTAATTTAGTTATAAGACAATGGTGATTTTCCACATCTATGTTAATTAGTTTAAAAAGGATGGTAAATGGCAGTGATTATGCTTTACTGCCACCCTCTGGTGTCACCAAACGTGGCAATGGAAAATCCCCGAACTGACATTTCTACCTGGAAATATTGATCGATAAATTGGGATCCCAATTTGTGATGTTCAGGGTTGCTCCCAACACCCCAGATACAACGGAGGGAACATTTACCCTCTGGTAAACATTCACAGTTTGCTATGGAAAATCACCGTCTTTAATAGGTAAATCAACTATAAACGGGCAATTTGCAATAGCTATGTTAAATTACCAGAGGGTATAATGAGCATCATTTACATATCATGGCTTTGCTCGCAACTCAATTCTCTCCCTGGAGTGTTATCAAACTTAAGTAAGTTTTACCAGCAATCAAACATGGCGTTTTGAACATCCAGCAAGTTCGTTGTGTTTTTCCAACAATCAAATGTTCTTGGTGAATGTCCAATGTTCTCCCGTGATTTTTCAAATGCCCAGCGGCCAAATCCGGTGCAGAACCATCCCCCAGGCTTGGACATGCCTGGGCGGAGATGTAGCCATGAAGTGGGGCGTACAATCTTTTCTGGCTGGTGATGTTGTTCTTTTTTGCTGATTTAATGGTGATTAAGTTTGTTTCAATGCTTGAATCATGATGAATCTTAGATACCTGCCAAAAAAAATCGTTTTTAGCTTGTGAATATACATTTTACCATTGATAGCAAAAGATTAAAGTGCTAGTTCGTATCTAACCAAGGTTGACCCACTTATTACGAAATGAATTCTATCTTGGATTTGCTTTGAGGAACCACCCAAAAACAACAACTCTTACCTACAAAGATTCCCCATTTCTAGTGGACATTGGCAATATAACAACGTATTGACCCAGTAAATCCAGGCTATGGGATGCAACTGTGACTTAATGGAATAGTCAATGATATATTTGATGGGAAAAAATGGGATAACCAGTCACAATGGGGACAGAATTGTCATTAAAAAATATCTGCTAAGTGCTAGGAGGTTTCAACTCTGAGAAATATGATATAGTCAATGGGGATAATCTTCCAATTTCTATTGCTGAAACCAGATACTTCAAACCACCAGATTTCTTGTGATGCTACCGAACCATACTTTCAATATCTTTCAATGGACCAGCAAGCATACGGAGCAGCAAACGTTGTTTTTTTTCAATCATGTTCTAGTTGGTGGTTTTAACCAACCAGAATATAACCATTAATATTCCCATAATATTCCAATGATATTCCCATACCATTACTAACCATTTATAACCAACCAGATGTTTTTCTATGGTTAGAAGAGTCAAAACAGCAAAATCCAGTAGTCTGTAGTTCCTCGATCTGCTGAAATCCCCACCGTTAATGAACAGATGGGATCCCGTTCCCATGACAAATGGGCGGGTGGACATCCGAAAAGATACTCTGCAAAAAAAAATAAAGGACCGGATAACCCCACATGTTACCAACTTCTTTAGACTTAGACTGACCATAGAAGAGCAAGAAGGGAAGAGGAAGTATAAGAGTGATGGAGCGGTGATGGTGGGTGAGT
>Ga0126342_10002926_pt1 | contig 27516 bp, 27 predicted proteins | sample Cyp1metagenome_FD_92528 | JGI IMG/M metagenome (GOLD analysis project Ga0126342, IMG submission 92528) | Coral microbial communities from Lord Howe Island, Old Settlement Bay, Australia - Cyphastrea 1 metagenome | ecosystem: Host-associated > Invertebrates > Cnidaria > Coral ... | reverse complement strand
GATTCAGATAGATTCAGATAGATTCAGATAGATTCAGATAGATTCAGATAGATTCAGATAGATTCAGATAGATTCAGATAGATTCAGATAGATTCAGATAGATTCAGATAGATAGATAGATAGGTAGATATAGGTAGATATAGATAGATATAGGTAGATATAGACAGATGGATATGCAGGATTTGTGGGAACTCAACAGCATGGACCTTGTAAGTGTGTGCATCGAACCATTGTCCGGCGGCAAAGGCGGCCTCAGCAACTATGACTACACCGTGAGGTATTGCCCAGACCAGGAGTCCACCATTGGATGTCCATGGTGCTGATTTGGCTGTATCAGTCTGGTGATTCTTGTCATAGTTTGTCATATACTATCGTTATCATCAATAAACCTATTTTATGATTGTTGGCTATCATCATTATCATACTATCATGAATTTTATTTATACCTTCACATTCATTACTATTGTTATCATGTTTTTTCATTGCTACCAATAGGATCATCAATTCTTTGATGGTGATCCCACCTCATTTGGGGTAGGAAAACCCTTGCGGCATGGACTGTCCACCTTTGGTAGTGGGGCCATATCTTGAGCACTGGTTCAATGTCTGGTTTTTCCAGCAGAGCTGGCCATATTCAATGACTTCTCCCTGCATGGCATGGGGATTATACAGATGATTACAGTACAGGTCATTTGATCTTTCTGGTCTTTGGTCCTTGGCTCACAGATTATTTGCGGTAAATATACGTAAATATACCATGTGGGCCATCAAAATTGCAGGACACGCTGATCGTGAACCTCGTGAAACCCTACAATGTGAGGATGGTTCTGAACAGCAAACCCTGCTCGGCCGGGGAGGTCTAAGATGGTCTAAGTTCAAACTGAAGGTATCGCAATGGTTTAGGCATCACAAGCTGGCGTAAACAAACCAAGCATCTGGGATATGATGTTTCGACCCCAGTGATATTTGGCATATGGCATATAAACCACTGCATAAGATTTACATAGATTTACAGATAAGTAACTGGTGTTGCTATCCACTTGATAACTGGGATGCACCCGAAATGTATGAAATGCTGGTTGATGCTGTCACTGCATATGTGGAAGGAAACCTTGGCTCCCACGGACTTTCCCGATTCGGGGAGCCGGTGCACGGAAATTTGTAAGTTAAAAATCTTAGCCCGTTGTAAATTCAAGAGATGGACCACCCTCCAAATCATGAAAGAACATATTGTTGTCAACTCATGCTGGATTGTTATGATTTTCTAGTCAACATGTCGAACATGGTAGGTTGACATAATATGATCTTCAAGCCAACACCGTATTTTTTTTTGGGTGTTCCATGCCAGATCTCATAGGGCTTGCGATTTTTGTTGCAAGAAGAAAGCCAACCATGCAATGACTTGGTGCTTTCCCACAACAGAACCGACCTCGAGCTGAAAATCTGGATGACCAGATGTCATCAGATGTCCCAACGGTTGATTGTCTGGGGGAAATCATGGGGAAACCATGGTATACCCAGCATTTTGATGCATTTTGCACGCTCATTGGATGGATATGGCAGTCCAAACCAGCCCCGGTAGTTTCCGCAAAGATGAAGTGACACCACGGACACTTTTAGGGCAACCTGAGGAGATCATCAAAGACACAGAAGGCTCCGAGGCATTTTGAGCCTCAAGAGATAGTTGTGCCCCTGGGATTCCTCCGCTGATTTGTTGCTTTGAGTCTATGATGATGCGAGTCTTCTGCTTGGTGCTTCCGTTTCTGGACATGAAGATGGTGGTTCTGGAGGGTTATCAGTTCAAAATTCTCTTGGTTCTCAAGTTCATGTCATGTAATGCTAGTAAAGCATCAGTAAACCACCCTCATATTTACCATTAATGGGTGGAATTTTGATGGACCATCCGAATATGTGGGGGTTGATTTTTGCTTTACTCACACTACACCCTGCTTGGCTGGTGTTTCATCTTACCTATGATGAAATTGATCCCCAATGACTTTCACATGTTTTTCCAGGTGGCTCATCAATCAGCTGAGTTAGCTATATGTTAGCGATATATATATAATATATAATATACACACATATGGTACCATATATCCCACATCCATGGATTTTACACACATTCAGATTTCATGTTAGGGTTTCACATGGTTTCAAGCCAAACTTGTTTGGACTTGGTTGGTTAATGACCTCCATTTCATGTTGCGTTCAGCAAAAAACAGGCACACCCACAGCAGTTTTGCTAGTTCGATAAATGGTTTGTTTGAATTTTGCGGGATTAAGACTGGTTAAACAGTTAAACACCATGATCTTTGCACATTTTTGCCATGATTGAAGCAGTTTTAATGGTTAAAACATGGTAAACCCAGCGATCTTTGGCCAGGTTCGCTGCTGCCAGTCCTGGCCTCCGCGGTGAAAGCGGTGGCAGCGTCTACGTGGACACGGTGCAGTGCAGCGGCTTGGGCGCGTTGCCCACGGAGCCGGCAGGGAGCCTCGGGGACTGGTGCTGTGAAGCAGTGAACTTATGGGATACCCCCTGGTTATTTGTTACATAGCCATGGTATACATGGCCCATTATAGATGGTTTACCTATTAATAATGGGATGCCATGGCCATTTGGTTATTTTTCATCCTTTTCATCCAATTCTCCAAGTATTTTCCATCCTTTCAAATGATTTATCCCCGTAAAATCACCTACTGTAGCCTCTGGTAAACTAACATAGCTCATAGCCATGGAAAATTGCCCATAGAAATAGATGGTTTGCCTATTAATAATGATGATTTTCTATGGCTACGAAAAAAATAACCAGAGGGTAAATATGAGATAACGGTGGGATGAATGTGGGGTTGCTATATGTTACTATGATCAAATATTAAATATGGATTAAATATGGGATAACGATGGGATGACAATGAGATTATCTATCGACATGATATGTGAACTTATGGGATTCCATGGGATACACAAGCATCCATTTGCGATTTATGAACCAGGCAGTATGGGGTTTGATGATGGGATATCATACTGGGACTTATGATCGCGCCTATCGAATCGAACTGAACCGAACCCTATCCTATCCTATCCTTGCTATCCAGTCCTGTCCTATCTATGTATATGCATATAGAATTATAATCATTCTAATTACAATATGATGGTGATATTACAATGGGATAAAACTAGTTTAATGATATGTGAATACCACATTGGGGTATACAGGAGGTGATTTATGGATCATATACACACAATAATTTGAAATTATTGTTGGGTTTAGTTTTATAGTATCATGATGAGATGCATATTATTTTATAGGGTTTCATGGATGTACCATTTTCATTACGTTGGAATTATGCTACGGGGCAGCGCGTCCGGGGGTTGGTGGGCATAGTGCCCCACAAAACAGGGATGAATTGAAGTAGCTACTAGGAGAATCAGGCAAGGGTGCCATGATCACAAATAATCTAGCCTTATATATAATATAATATGCATATATATATATATATATCATTATATATATATATCATTATATATATATATCATTATATATATATATATATATATATCTATCTGCACATGTTTAATGGATTTTAGATTGAACGGGTATTTTAACTGAAGAGTGGTATTGCACTGCACTTCGACCCCAAACCTGGCAGTTGCAGCTGTAGCCGCTGACAGTTGGGGTCTCTGGGGTCTTGGTGCGAAGGTCTGCTTTAGCGGCAGCGTGTTGCTGGAAACCTTTGACATTGAGGTGGTCAGCTATGATGGCAACTTGGTCCAAAATGGTCCAAAATTGGCCACAACGCTGCTGCTGTGGACGTCCCCTTGGGTTGAAGTGCCAAGGTAAGGTGGGCACCGTGAACCTCAAGGCGGCCAGACTGTTGTCAGGTGATGATGATGAAAAATTGACGCGCTGTTGTTCAACATCCAACGATAAACATATACATCGTTCAAAATGTGGGGGAAAGTATGGCATGATGTTCGGGTGCTGGGTAGACTTTGAATGATTCCTTCAGAGATGACCATACCTAGATATCACCTGATATCACCTGAAACTAGATCCAAACAGAACTTCTCCGAATGGCGAAGGCTGAAGGCTCGCAAAACGCCCAGTGCGACGGGGCACAGTTCGAGAACCAGGCGTGTGGACGACATGGGCGACATGGGCGACATCGGGCGATGCCTCAGCCCGTCAAAAAAATGGATTTGGACTCATGAAAATACCCAAGTGAATACCAGTAGACCCAGCCAAGGAGCTGATGCCCCCTTTGAACTTTTCAGTTGATCATGTTGTATCGAGGATAATGCCATCACCATTGAGAACGACAAGGGCTGCACCTTGACTCAGGGGAAACAGCAGAGGGGCCATGGAGGGCGTCGTTAGGCCCGATTCAGGGGATGTTCGTTTCATTTTTGGATTATGTTTAGTAATTATAGTAATAATTATAATAGTAATCCCAAAAATGATAATCTATAATTATCTATAGAATAATAATAGTAATAATAGTAATTATCTATAGATAATCCAAAAATGATTAGATAGATAATTATAGATAATTATAGATATTATAGTAATAATTCCCAAGGTTGACCAATACAAACTCAACCTAATGCGAGTGCAAAGCAAGGACACCGCATTCTACGGCATTTCTGTTGCTTTCTGTGGAGGAACAACGATCAAAATATGAGACTGAGGGATCGACAGCTTGGATCATTGATTGAATTTCCACATGTTCAATTAAATTGCACCAACATCTATCAACATCTATCAACTGATTTCGATTCATTATATTCTTGACAGTTGGTAACACCTACCAACCGTCAGGCCGGAACTCACTAACTCTCGGGGCCGCCCTTTCTTCGCCTTTGAGGTGGTCTCAGCAAGTACGACTACACGGTGAGGTACTGCCCAGATCAGGAGACTCGGATCAGGCCGTGCTGGTGCGGGTAGGTACCACTTTGGCACAGCTTAGCTATCAAAAATAGGGATAGAACCAGAAACTAGTGGGAGAACATTGGGTATACTTCGCAGGAAAGAACGATGTTATAATATTAGATTAGATTAGATTAACATAGAATAGAATAGAATAGAATAGAACAGATAGATAGATAGATAGATAGATAGATAGATGCGAAAAGTCCATCATTTGTAGATTATCTCTCTTTCTGGTCAAAAAACTTTTCTTCCACGTCTATGTTAATTTACTGGAGGGAAAGTTTGGTCAATTCTTGTCGGAACGACTGATGGGTCTGAATCGATAGAGTTGGCTGCAAATCGGACCTCTGGTGCAACCACAACCATCATTAACCATCCAAAATAGGCAGAATGAGAATGAACTACAACAAAATCCATCAGAATCCACATGAATCAACTCTGACTTCAACCAGCCACTAGGCACATCTGGGCACTGGGTCAAAGATTTCATTTGGATTCAGGATTGGTTCAGGTCATGAATTCCGCAGGAGTCACTAATCGTGAACCTGGTGAAGCCCTTCAACGTCAGGGTGGTGCTGGACAGCAAGTCCTGCACAGCCGGGGAGGTTTGAGACGGACAGGTAGCAGCTGTAGCAGCTGTAGCAGCTGGGGAAGGTAAAATGTCCTTCCTGTACACCATAGAATGCGCCCCTGAAAGTGAACATGGAAGCCTTGAACATGGCCAAGTGTGAAAGGAACATCATCGTCCAAGGATATCCAAAGCCAGTTTCTTGGTGTTTCTTCGGGGCTCCATGTGGAATCTTCGGGGTGTAAAAGCCTAATGCGCCTTAGCTGAATTCGTGGACTGGTTCCAACATGTTTCAACCGGTGCTCTGACGCCAAGTGCGGCTATGTTCCAGCAACTGAACTCCACAAGGACCTCAGTAGTTGACGAGCCAAATATTGTCGATGATTGGCAAGGTTTGTGCCTTTTGTTTCCTCAATATGTCTTCAAATCAGATGCATTTCCCACATGTTCTTTTTTGTTGTTTTCCAACGGGTCCCAATCAACTGCAACGATAGGCCCCTACCAGCTGTAGCTGGTGTCCCAGTTGCCATCAATAGTAAACAATGATGCCCTCTCACAGCAGACAGCCTGACTTGACCAGATGAATGTGGACAGTCGCTATTTGCCGCTGTTTGCCGCGAGCCGTGACGTTTTGAGGCAATGCCCTCTGCGTGGAAGGGTTCCGGTAGACTTGTGTGTCATGGTGTGCCCGTTGCGTTGTGGAGTTCTGTGTGTTGCAGATTGTGTCTTTGTCTTTGGCACTTTGTGTCAGCATGTGGACCCCACCCCACAACCTGACCCACACCAAATTATCGATTACCTGTTTGATGTATTGAGCCCCTTCTGATGGCCACCCATTTGATATTATATAGTATTATATGCAGTTCAGTAAATATATAATATTAAATAAACATGATATATGCATAGTATAATATAATATAGTTTAAGATAATATAATTTCATGTAATATAGTACAACATAATATAATATAATTCAATATAATCTAATAGGATATAATGAATATATAGATAGATACAACAATTAAATGACTAAATAAATAAATAAGTAAATAAATAAATAAATATGCACATGTATATATATATACACATATAACTATATAACACACACACACATGCATACATATATATATATATTTACACATACATATACATACACATACACATGCAATTGATACTGCAGCCAGCAGCTTTTGTCCCCCGATTTCGGCCAGAAAGACATGCTTTCCCCCTTACTTGAACTCACCCAATTCTTTTGGTTGTCTCCACTATGGTGTGTTCTTGGCTTGGCCAGATTCTGTAGAGCATAGGCACGCAGACAGACATATTGTTTGTCAAAGGTGGTCCTCATTCTGCTTCATTTTGCCGTGGTTTTTCCACTGCGGCAGAGGGGGCAGAACTGGCAAGAGGCCAGAACTTCAAAGTGGCAGCTGCAAGATTTGGTGTGGAAAATGGCCAACGCACCCCACAAAGTTTGTAGGGCCCCACCGATTCTGATGATGGCAAGTGCCCGTTTCAATTGTAGACACCAGTGAAATGGAGTTGGAACATTCAACATGTTGTGGCAAACCCGGCCAAGAGTGGTGTAGATCATGTCTTATCATTTTTTAGGTAAGCCGCATTTTTTCTCGCTTTCTCCATACCTCAGTATATCTATCGTTTGTTTTTTAAAGTTTACCTCGGGGCCACCACTGACTATGGATCCCAAATTTGGGATCATCTCCATTTGCTTCCCAGTGCACCTTAGCATCACCCCGTCTCGCTGTCACACCCACCGCGCCATGCTTCGTGGACTGCTCTCGGTGCTGCCGCACCATGGCTTGGCAAAACCTGCCATTTTTGGGGATGGTTTATACAAGCCATGGTGATTTCGGGGATGGGGTTGTTGGTCCTCTGTACTGAAGCATGAACAGAGAGGTTTGCGCAAAGAATTATGACGTAACCATCACATATGTCGGTAACGTGGATTCTTTGGGAAGTCTTGGTTAAGCGCATAAAAGCATTTCGACTATGCCTTTGAAAATTTCAACTGGATCAAAATCCCAATATGAGATCCAAGATTCTCCAACTCTTCTGCCGTTTTCCCATATTTCAACATATTTCAAGTGGAGAAATCCCCATGTTTTCTGATGGTAAAGTTTCCAGCTTCTCCCCACCCCCTTGGAACATCTTGGAACCCCAGGTTCCTTGCCTCCGGCGGAGCGCTGCGTGGCGACGGTGGAAGCGTCTACGTGGACACGGTGCAGTGCACGGGGAGCGGCACGTTGCCCACGGAGCCAGTGCTGTGGCGGATGGCACAATGGGGATGGGGATGGGGATGGGGGAAACCATGGAAATCTCAGGGAAATCCATGGATTCTATGGATTTCTATGGATTGCTGTTGGATTGCTGTTGGATTTCTGTTGGATTGCTGTTGGATTGCTGTTGGATTGATGTTGGATTCTAATGTTCTTTGGAACCTTTTCTAAATGTGCTGAAAAGGCCTTGAAGATCTTTGACAAAAACACTCGTTGTGAAAAATGCATGGCAGGTTTCGCCACGAAACGATCGTCCTCTTGAGCTTATTTGATGTTGATTCGAGTTAGCCCCTGGGTTTTATCATGATCATAAAATGGTTATTTTTCCATTGAATAGATCAACACAGTTGGTTACCAACTCTACTCAAGTTGTCAAGGTGGTTCTACATTACACTTGGATTCCAGTGTGTTATTTTAAGCATCGTCCAAGGTGTGCTTCAGCGGAAGCGTCTTGTTGGAGACCTTTGACATTGAGGTGGTGAGCTATGATGGCAACTCGCCAGCACTTCTCGGCTCTCGTAACAAGCGCCAGCATGGCCAGGAGATTCTACGTGCTGGTTTCAGGACGTTCAATATTAATGAATTTCTTTTCAATAATAAAATGCAAAAACCAACGCACATCTCTGTTCAAATCTGTGTGTCTATCTGTCTTGTCTTGTCCTGTCCTGTCCTGTCCATCGGTCTGTCTGCCTGCCTGCCTATATATCTATCTAAATCTAATTTAATCTAAACCTAAATCTAAACCTAAATCTAAACCTAAATCTAAGTTAATCTAAATCTAATCTAATCCAATCTAATCGTATCGTATCTTATCTGCCTATCTATCCATCCATCACCTAGCTGGGTTGGAGGGCTGCCATCTTCAAAATCATTGCCATCAACCTCCTTCCCGCCAGCACAGGCAAGGTTGGCACCGTAAACCTCAAGGCTTGGGCTGGCCTTGGGGATCTTCGGGGCAGGTCGATGGAAACCAGCATGAGAATTATGAATCATGAGATAAGCCAGCTATGGTTGGATGTTAGATGCCAAATTGTAGTAATTGCAGCACTCTGCGCGTCGATCATGCACAAACATGGTGAGGTCATGTCCAAGATATGAGACGATGTTTATTGCTACTTCATTGGTTCTGTGGCTCAAGGAAGGATGTAGCCCAATAACCCAGTTGACCTGAGGGGTTATTTAAACATGATTAAATCAATGGCAATGATAATCATGGATAATCACAGATTTCTCTCCAGTAATTCGTAACCTGGCTAGCTTATCCCATATATTACCAATAGCGAATCACTGTATATATATATATAGAACATATATATATATAGAACACACACATATATATATATGTATAATTCCATTGATAATTTAATATAGCGTGTTGCTGTATTTTGCATATTACTTAACATCATATAGACACAGGTTCCCTTCAAGCGACATCTGTCATGTACCCGTGCAGGCGGAAGGATCTCAAAGTGCCCAGTGCGATGGTGCGCAGTTCGAGAACGAGGCGTTCAACGGGCACTTGATCCGTTTTTGAAACGGGGATATGCAAAATCCCATTCTTCGATAGAAAAACTATGGGAGAATAATCTTGAAATGGATTTTATAGATGGATATAGATGGGTGATGGGTGGAGTCTCCTTTGCCACTTACCGATGGTTTAGCTACCACAGGACACACACCATGCCCTGTAGATAGCTTCTTGGTGGGTATCCGTAGCCCCTTGAGGCCCAAACTATGCCTTGACCGGGTACGGGTCCAAGTTTTATGCTAAGCTTCCAAAACTCATCACCAATGTCGTACTCCTCCTTTCTTAACATTTTCTTCAATACTAAAACTAATCATCAACATGTCAAATTGTGGTAACCCAGAAAGCAGAAAAGTAAAACCCCACTAAACTAGTGAGGAATTGAAGATTTTCTTCATCTTTTTAGGGATGTCTTACTTAAGAAAATGCCTTCCTCTGCCTCAACGTGGAAGGACAATGCCATCACCATCGAGAACGACAAGGGCTGCAGCTCAGACGACCATGGCATTGGATGGGTGGGATATGGTGAAAACACGCACACACACATATATATTATATTATGTAATATATATATACACACATCTCCCTCCGTTTTTAAATGAACTTTGATGGCCAATCTCCCAATTACCATGGTATACCATGATATATTGACGCACTTTTTGCTAAGATGAGGGTCTTAGTGTTGGCTTTCAGAAAAATCAACGATTTTTTGATGGGTTGACTTAGTTTTGGTTCAAACCTTGGTGGCACATCCGCAGTGTCCAAGATCAGCGTTCTCGCTTCAGAAACGTCCATCCTAGCAGGCCAGGTTGCAGCCACGTTAGGCACCTGTTGGCAGAAATGCAGGTGATACAACACGATGCCGATTATGGGGGGCTTTACAAAATAGACCAACAATTCATCAACAAAATAGTTGGAGAAATTTTCCACTTGGGCAACCCTAAAGGTGTGTCGTTTCTGATGTGTGACGATCTACCATGGCCATCCCCCGGATGGCCATGGTGTCACGTTGTCGAGCCATGTCGAGCCCCTAAGGCGGCCTCAGCAAGTATGATTACACTGTGAGGTACTGCCCAGACCAGGAGACCAGTGTGATCTGATGGAGCAACGGTGCTGAACATCCCATTGAAACAGATTTTTTGTTAAACGGATAAAATACCTGCCCGGCCCGCACCGGGGCGGAAGTTTCGAAAGATTAAAACAACGATAGGAAGATGATGGCCTATAGGAAAGTTCTTGAGATGCAGAAGCAACGAACTGTAGCTGTGAGGTGCATCAACGAAGGAGCTAATGGTGGTTGAGATGCCAATGAAATGACATGAAAGAATCCATGCACAACTGACCGAATGAACCAGTGAATCAATGAATGAGTGAATTCGTGAGTCGATGAATCAATGAATCAGTGAAACAATGAATAAATGAACGAACGAATGAAGGAAAGGAAAGGAAAGGGAATGAAATGAATGAAAGAAATGGATGCACGAATGAATGAATGAATGAATGAATGACTGAATGAATGAATGCACGGATGAATGAATGAATGAATGAATGAATGAATGAACGGCTGAATGACTGAATGCACGAATAAATGAATGAATTAATTACCGAATAAATGAATGAATGAATAGATGAAACAATGAATCAGTGAATCAAGGAATCAATGAATGAGTGAATGAGTGAGTCGGTGAACCAATGAATCAATGATTCAGTGAATGAATGAAATTCAATGAATCAATGGATCGGTGAAACAACGAATCAACGAATCAAAGAAGCAGCGAATCAGCCAATGAACGGATCAATGAATCAGTGAATCAACGGGTCAATGGGCCAACGACTCAATGAATGAGTGAGTCAGTCAATGAATCAATGAATCAGTGAATCAGTGAATCAATGAACCAATGAATCAATGAATCAGTGAACCAGTGAATGAGGGAATGAACGAATGAATGGATGGATGGGTGGATGGATGACTGGGGGAATACTTTTCTTTGATTGTTGAGCTACTTCTTCACTGAGCGACCTCTTCGCTGAGGCACCTCTTCTCCCAGCTACTTCTTAGCAGCCACTTCTATGGGCTACTTCTGCTCTGAGCTGCCTCTTAGCTACCTTTTCTGTAGCTTTTGCAACTCAATTCTTCTCATCGCGCAGCCAGTACTCCGTTTTGCAACGTCCAGCTGCAATGCCGCAAAGCAAAAGACCAGGACAATGGTGAAAAACTACAACTCTGACAATTGGGACGATTCCGCGCTACTCCGAGAATGGCGTTTTAGCAAATTTTATGTGAACTCGAGCTCTCGCTACAGTGTGGTGCACATTTTGCCGACCTCGTCTTCCCAACAGTGCTCCATCCCCCTCAGTCTTTAACTTTTGCGATTTTGAGTTGCAAATCGAACTCTCGGTACAGTCCTGTGCACTTTTTTTCCGACAACTTTTGCAAATCGAGCCCCGGACCTGTGGAAACAGAGACTCTACTTCGGCGACCACGGAAGCCGGAAGCCACTTTACCCGAAAAAAACCCAGGGTTTCACGCCCGAGAGATCCCGAGGGTGTTTTCACCCGTGAATTCCCGTGTTCCCGAACTGTTACACTTCCCAACTACTTGATGATGGGTGGCTGACATGATGATGTGGTTGCCATGATGGTGGGACTGCTAACCGTGACAATCGTCCCTAACTTGGAAGTTTTCTAATTGAGTTTCCTTTGATGATAAAATCACGTTGGAGAAACATGAGAAGTTCGAGCAAGTTCTGAGTAGGAGATTTGTTCGCGAACAGCTGAGGCAAAAAACAGGTTCGTTTAGGGGGCCGCGAATCACCGCAGATAGAGTTTGCTTGGTTGCAGGACTCGTTGATTGTGAACCTTGTGAAGCCCTTCAACGTCAGGGTGGTGCTGACTAGCAAGCTGTGTCCAGCTGCTGGGGAAGTTTGAACGAAAACCAATGAAGTGAGTTCGGGCTGAATTCGTGGCAAAGATGAGCACAATAGGGGCCTGTTCCAATGTGAACTGCACCCAACAAAATGCATCGTGAAACACCTGCCTAAGTCATGTCAACGCCGATGAGGGACCCCCCCAATTGATTGCAGTAATATGATAATTTTTAGTTGAAATTATATACGTATATTTCATTTTGGCTTCCCTGCGAACAAAGTGATGATAATTTGCTGCATTTTCTAGTGCCCCATCTTGCATTCATGGTGCCAACTTGGCGCTGCAGCTGAGTGATTGTCAGGGTACGTCCAACAGATTCTGGTGGGACGTACCTGTATAATCCTGTATACATTCTATCCTCATTTTGAGAAGCATCACCAGGGCAATGTCCTTGATGTGTTCCATCCTGATGCAGGAGGCATCAAATCACGGCAATGGGCTGAGACGGAGAAAATATCCAGAGATGGGCGAGGAAGGGGCTTGGGAAGACGACGGAGTGGCACCCCTTGGTTTTGGAATTCCATGCGAGCCACATCAAGTGGCCACAGCGGACGCCCGACATCGCGATTTGCGCAGTGCATCTCAGCCTCAAATAGGTCTCTCGTGCCATCGTTTTCCAGTCGCTTCTATCAAAACAGCCATGGTTCGCGTGCTTTCCTTCGTGCTTCCGTGTCACGGCTGCTGGCAGATTGGGGTGGAAGGGGTATATATTGGGAAAAGGCGATGGTGCAACTATTGGGACGATAGACTTGAGACATGGACAAAACATGAGAAAACCATCAGGGGATGCCATGGAATTTGAAGGAAACCGCAAATTTTTGTCCAGATCAATCTCCCATTTGGCACTGGGAAACTCAGGCGATGTGGTCCCTACAGTTCTTAGATTTTGAGAATTTCTTTTCAAAATTTTGTGTTGACAGCTGCAGCCAGAGACCTCTTCAGACAATCTTTTGCAGACCGAGGTTCTTGGCCGCAGGCAGCCCAGCTCTGCGGGGTGATGGAAATGCCTACGTGGACAGCGTGCAGTGCACTGGAAGTGGCACCCTGCCAACCGAGCCGGTGGGGAGACCCGGAGGGCCTGGAAACATGTGGGAACCACCTGACATCACCGGACCATAGACGCCATGCCAAAATTGGAGTTGCCCAGACTATGGATTGACTTTGGGTTGTCAGTCACTGCAGTAATCATTAATATAATATATGAATATGCTCTTCAAACTTTTCAAGCTACTTTGTCCTGAGATGAGATTGAGGTGTGTTGTCTTTGGTGCCTTCCCTCCCTCTCCAGGTGTGCTTCAGTGGCAGCATCTTGATGGAGACCTTTGATATCCAGGTGGTCAGCTATGATGGTGGCCCAGCTGCATCATCACAGCACAGCCCTCCCGGGGCTGGGCCCAGCTGCATCATCTGAGGCAAAGTTGGAATTGTGAACTTGAAGGCCAGAGGATTGCAGGAGCATCTGTCACACACAGCTCCCCAGTACCAACCGTGGGTATCTTGTATCATGAAGGCAATGAAGGCATGGAATGCTGGCTCGGTTTACAGGATCTAGCCTCAACTGCAATGGTGCCAGGCTGAAGGGTCTCAAAGTGCAGAATGTGAGGGGGCGCAGTTTGAGAATCAGGTGCCAGCGATCGCCAGCCTGGGGGGCTTTCCTTGGTTGTTTTTTTTTGTTGGGGCCAGGTGGCTCCAATCGATACTTGAAAGGCTAGCAATCTGGTGTTTGATAGGACCCTCCTTCCAATGGGTGAGCCCGCCATCCAGAAAAGGTACGGGCGGCCCATGTGATCTATGCCGAAATAACTGGTTAACACCCAATGACGCATGAGGTGGCTTGATGACTTTGCTGTTGATGTGAATCACAAGGGCTTCAGCCAAGGAAAGTGGTCATGTTTAGTGTTCAACCACCCAGTTTTTTTCCCGGTATATTATTCGCCCGCAGCCCCATATGTTATTTTTTTAGGATATTATCCCCAGTAATATCCTAGCTTCATTCCCAATTTTGATAGTTAAAACTTGAAACTTACAATGTGGTTGCGATGGCACAATTCCCCAATTTGGAGGCTGAATTGAATTCCGCATGTTACCAGCCAAATTGCGTTTAAATTCTGTCATTTTTGTAGGGTTCACTTACACATTTTAAAAATGTTTAAAGGTTGGTATAATTATACATAATTATAGTCAAGTAAATTCCTATGTCCGTGGTCCAATCCCAACATTTTGAATCATAGAGAAGTTCTCGATGTCAAGGGTGACCGACAGGACAACGCGATCACCATTGAGAATGACCAGGGATGCACCTTGCCGATGGCGTTTGTTGTCTGTGTGCCCATCGTTTCATGCCTAGCAAGGCCCCCAAAAAGTGGATAACAAGACACATGGAAAGCTGGCTGGATATTTGAGGACACATCGAGCCAACATTTGGGAAAGACTTTTCTATCTTTTTGCGGACGCCGGTATGAGTCATGAGCTCGCCTGAGGCGGTTTGGGCAAGTACGACTACACGGTGAGGTACTGCCCGGACCAGGAGACGTCAACGCCCCGTTCCCTCCAAAAGCCCTAAATTTGTCATTTGGGAGGTGCATATATCTACAAAAAGTGGTTGACCAGCGGATTTGCGACATCATTTCATACTTTTTCTGGTGGCAAACAGGGGCATTGCAGGCAGCAGCAATGGGATACAAGCCATGAATATGGGGACGAAAGCGAACTAGAATACAGAGGGGTATGCAACAACACGTAAGAACTGGTCCCAATCTTTTTGGCCAAGTTCTCGGAATTTCTGGTCCGAACATCGTGCTACCATTTTTTGCCAGAGAAACCGCATCCACCTGGCCTTCAAAATTGATCAAAATTGCAGGACTCGCTGATCGTAAACCTGGTGAAGCCCTTCAATGTCAGAATGGTCCTCAACAGCAAGTCATGCCCGGCTGCCGGGGAGGTCTGAGGCATTTTGAGATGTTCGGAGGCAGTGTGGGCTTTCCATGGCGCATTTGGGCCGGCTCAAACCTGGGGATTCTGGGGACGGAAAAACATGTTGAAACTGCATGAAACTGCTGGGTGATCTTAACTGATGTCCTCAATTGGAACATATTTGACTATTTGACAATTTGACAGGAAAAGGAACACATAACCTGGGGTGTCCGTCCAGGTTTGGGACATCCATTTGGCTGTGGCCAGTTTCACATGTTGCTCTTTTGGCCGTAACGTGGCCACGGCCAACAAGGTCGAGTGAGCTACCAAAAGGGGGTGGCCCATGGTTGGGAAAGTCCTCAACTCTTGGCACCAAAATAGATCCAATATATATATATATATCCAATGTTTGGTACAAAAATATCTCGAACATTCTCGAACCATCACAAGGGAGTGTCTATTGACAGGTTCGGTCACTGGAGGTCTACCCTTTGCAGATAATTCAGGAAGCGTCACCTTACCTGTCTCCGTGGACATCACCATGGGACCGAAGTCAATGTCCTTCGGGTACTCCGGCGACCTGTGCCGGGGGTCGCTCGTGGCAAACTGCTAACGCTTGCCACGGCACGACCAGCACTGAATTCGGTGCCGAAAAACACCAGTGGCTGCTGCGACCTGCTACACTCCTTGGGTTGGGATGGTGAAAGATGCACAGTTTCCTGGTGTTTTCAACTTGATGGTGCCGTAGAACGTCGTGGAATTGTTTCAATGACTCAATTTTCCGCTGAACTCGCCGATCCAGATGACTCCCAATGTGTGTTGGATGGCTCAGCGGAGCCTCAATCCCCTAGTTCTCGTCCTCGTGCCTTCCTAGCGCCCGATCCCCCATCATGCTTCGTGCGCTTTTCTTGGTGCTGCCGCGGCGTGGCTTTATTTGGGCCTGGCCAAGTGGGGGATTCTACCTAAGCAGAATCTACAAATATGCGTTTGAGCCATCCAAAAAATGATGGCTCAACCAGTTCAACCCAATCATGATGGGGATGACTGGTGAGGAAGTAATTAATTGTGGCCATAATGCAGTAGCAAATGGGATAAGAGAGTTGCTTACTTACTAACTATGGAGCGTATGGAGACTAATGAGCTTAGTGATGTTTTTGTTTGGGATGGTCACCGATTTTCATTCCATGGGTGTTTGTGGTGCATGGCCACCCGATTTTCATCCTTGATCATTTCTTCAGATAAGCGTGGTTGGTGAACCCCACCGAACCCAGCTCATTGGTGGTGTCAAACATGCTTATTACTTTCCGATTTTCCGATGGATTTCCATAATTTTCCTATGATTCTCCAATGATCCCAGATATCCCAGCTGACTTTCAGAGTTTTGGCATCCAGGGTGACCAGCCACCACCAGGGGCTGCGCTCGGTCCACCAGGTTTCTGGCTGCCGGCAGCCCTCGCGCCCTCCGCGGCGACGGCGGCAGCGTCTACGTGGACACCATCTCGTGCACCGGGGACGGCACGTTGCCCATGGAACCAGCGCCGCGGATTCGTTGGGACGGAAGGATCTAAGTGAGTTTGGGTTTGATCATGTCCATTGTTCATCTCCAAAGTACATGCGCACAGATTATATATATATATATTATATTCTACATCATTAGGTTTCATTGCGTACACCTTGTCTCCGGATTCGGGGCCTGTTTCCGGGGTTGATGGATTGAAGCATCCACAATTGTGAACGCTGGGGCAGTTGCTACTGTAGCAGTGGTTCGATCACGCGTGAAATTCAGGTGACACTGCCCACATCTGCCCACCTGCAAAACACCCCCAATGAAATCAGGTCTGCTTCAGCGGCAGCATTTTGTTGGAGACCTTTGACATCGAGGTGGTGAGCTATGACGGCCACTGGTCAAAAATGGTGACCCCATGTCCATGGACCAATGGACCCTATCCTGAAGACTTGGCACCTTGACACCTGACGCGTTCGCTTGGACATCAAAACACGGCCGTTTGCTGAGGCAAGGTTGGCACAGTGAACCTCAAGGCCTGGATTGATGCAGTGGCTGGAAACTCAATGGCAAAACAATAATAACGCGCTACAATATACTACAATTATATACACATCAATAAACCAACATTTTTAGCGGGTATGGTTTATACTGCGCCATACTGGCGATGGTTTATTGATTTTATTTTGCCACATTCTTTGGCTTTAAACATTCAATCCAGGTGTGGGTTTCAGCGTATTGTTCAACCCAAATTCTGCAAGTGGGCGGATTCAATCCGGGCCCATGGATCTGGTTCCCGAAGAAGGGCGCATTGATATCCAACCTGCTGGGGGTCTTGGTCTGGTGGATTTGAGTACCTGACCAAGATTTACCACTTAAAAATCTTAAAAGTCCAATAGTAAAAACATGGCCAAAGACATGTCATGAAATCACTGAGCTGGAATCTCTGAGGTTGTTTATCATTTACCAGTTATTTGAATCAATGGGGCGAAACAAACCCATTTGTAGAAACTCCCCAAAAGATAGAAACAACAATTGCACATAAGTTTTTCACATATAATTATCACTTTTCTATCTTTCTAGGGGTGAACCTACCCTGCGAGGCCGAAGGCTCTCAGAACGCGCAATGCGATGGAGCGCAGTTTGAGAACCAGGAACCCGTCGGATCGGGGCGGCGACCGTAGCGGCTACGGGTGGTTGGGCCGAAAGCCATAAATAGGTACCCCTGGTCATCAAATCAGTGGGAAATCAGTTGGAAATCCACCATCAGTGGGCATTTGAATGGGAAAATGGTTTATCAATGGTTTTTTTTTGCCATGGGTGGTCACTGGAGGGTAATCCAACCATAAGGTGGACAAACCACAATTTTCCATACATCAGGGGGGGATGAACATCCAGAACTAGCAATCACCAGACTTTTTTGGGAGTGAACAGCAGGTACCTGGGTTTTGACACAGATGGGGTTCTGATAAGAGGATACGATGGCGGTGAGGAGTTGGAACTGCAATAGCTGCTATGCAGAGAGCTACTCAGACGAGAAATAGCGAGCATGTTCCACAGAAATGGACATCTAGCTGTTTAGCCCAGAGACATGGGGTCAAATATGGCCAAATCCAAAAAGTCCAGACATCCCCTTCTAAGGCCCATAAAGGTCAGCATTCCCCATGTGCCGGCTTGGACCACATCCCAGCAGCCATGGACATGGACAATCCTCCTGTATCTTAAACTACCCGCCGGTGTCATCAAACATGCCGGTGTCATCCATTATATAAATGGAGGCTTTAATGGGAAAATCAACTAGAAACGAGAGATTTTCCATGACAACGTTTGATGACCGGAGGGTAGTTTCCTAGATTTTGCCTCCAAATCGCCATCTTAAATTAGCGCACTGGAAGACACTAGAGCGGGCAGCGGAGCTGGAACCATCGCTCCAGGTGACAGACCTCAATGAGTTGCCCCCCTGTTTTTAACATAGCGAACTGGAAAATCACCATTTTTTTTTCATAGGTAAAGCATCATAAATAGCTATTTTATGCTATTTTAAATAACGGGAGGGTAAAGCAGTGTCCACTCGGGCTTGGAAACCTGATTGGAATGTGATTTTTGGCGTGATTTTCTGTGTGCTTTTGTAGAGGCGATGGATGTTTACATCCACCTCTGGGATAATGTGGCAAGTTATTTGACATGGAACCCCACAGAAATGGGTTTCTGGAGAAATAATTGTGGGCCAGCCATAGATAGGTCTATGCCCTATAATAAACGTATCTGAATGTCATGGGCATATCAGCAATTAGTGACAAGAGCAACATCTACCAACAGTAGCAGAATAGGTCACCCCAAATCACCGTCTCCGCGAGGACAATGCCATCACCATTGAGAACGACAAGGGCTGCACCTCGCTGCAGAGGGCCATGAGGGCCATGGAGCCGAAGGGATTCAGACATCGACAGGGAGGAAAACATTTGGGAGGCACCTGATATATACATACATATATATATATATATAATATATATATAATATATATATATAGAAGTGTAACCTTATCTTTGGCAAAAACCATGATCTTTTGGATCTGAACAACCTTTGGTCGCCTGTCGGATTCCGGGTGCCTCTGACATCCACAAATCTCGGAAGGTTTCTGTGCTGAGGCGGCCTCACCAAGTATGACTACACCGTGAGGTACTGCCCAGACCAGGCGAGGGTGGGCGAAGATGTGACTGCCGTGGGTTCAGTTGTGGCTGGAACATTTGGAACTTCAAACTCAGCCAGAGATAAGTGGCCGCAAAACAGGCAAAAGTGTATGCAACAAATTATACAATATAATTTGACAGTTTGCGAACTGGAGAATCGCGACTTTCAATACGCAAATCATGCTAAATTATCTATAAATGGGCCATTTTCCCATAGCTATGTTAAATGACCGGAGGGCAATTATTGAAACAATACCTTTTTGTAGGAACCAATTTCGACCTTACTCCCCGGTGGAGTGTGTTGATACACTTGAGCCATTGGGTTTCCTGTGGGGTGCCTGAAAGGATGAGGCTTTCGGTACATTCCTGTGCCTTCAGGCTTCTCCTACCGAAACCTGCGTTGGCAAACTGAACATCCTAAGGTCCTAATCAAAGGCACCAGATTCATTGCAGGACTCGCTGATCGTGAACCTGGTGAAGCCCTTCAACGTCCGGGTGGTCCTGACCAGCAAGTTATGCCCAGCTGCTGGCGAAGTCTGAGGTCTGATCGGAGGCGCTGAATTCATCGCCCCAGTGTCCAGCAATGTCCAGGTTCAACATGGTTCCACCAGGGATGCAGTGGAATAGGTTGGATGGAGATGGCACCCCCAAAATTCCCATGGAATTCGTTTGGAACCTGGACTTCGCAAAGATGAGTTTCTGGCCAGAAACCTGGAAAGTTCCATGGAATCACTGTGTGAAAGGTGTAGCTTGGGGCATTAGCTCCAAAGGCCAGAAAGAGTGGACGTATCATAAAGAGCTGGGCGACTGGGGGGAAAACCAGCCGTTCCCTGCGGTTCCCTGCGACCGTTCAGCAAGGCAATGCCCTTGGTGGAGTTATTCTCAGCCTGACTCAATGGAGCAGGCCAAAAGTGCTGCTGGCTACCTGATTTTTGGGGAGTATCACTCCGAAAAACAGAAAATCGATCAATATAGCACACTGATAACAGCGATAATCTTAAGAGTGGCCCCAGAGATCCCAGAAATCCATAGAAATCCCCAACTTTTGATGGAAAAACCAGCCGCAGCAATTCGGTGCATACGACGCGCGGGCGCAGATTCGACATCGCCAAAAGGAGTCGCGGCGCTGATTGTGAGATGATTCTATTGAATCCACTGCGATTCACATTGGGATGCAGTACCTAGCAGTACTTTGTATAATCAAATTTGCCATTTCACTCGCGTTCATATATATTATATATATGATATGATTATACACTCACAATAAAATACAATACACACACATATATATATATACAGCCAGTTGGAATAGAAATTTATAGAAATTTCCTACTCTCATTATCGGTAGCACGGAGTATGCGTGGATCATGTGACGTAACTACCCCCTCAGACAGCAGAACAGACAGGTTTCCAGATTAAGGCCTCCAGAATTCAACAATTGTCAGAATGGTCCATAGTGGTGATATAAAATCCAAATAAAACCACATTAAAAAACTCATCCCCCAAATCATTCCCATAAATGGATGGTTTATGATTGTTTTACCCACATATACCCACATTATAAACTTTTATAAACCACATAAAACCTATATAGGTTTCACCCTCCTTCGGATTTCCAGGCTGTCCCACTTAGCCACAGGCGTCCGTGGGCTCTACAGGGGGCTGATGCCCACCCTGCTAGGCATCCTGCCGCATGCGGGCACCAGCCCCTTGACGTGGGGAACGTCACTGGAATGATGGGAGATGGGAATCATCCCCATAGCTGCTACATAGCTGGCAGATGCTGGCGATTTTTTTCTCGGATTTTTCAGGTTAATCTTGAAGAATTAGTACAGTTCAGCCAGGAAATTCATTAAATGCCACTTGTAGATGAAGTTTGAGGCCATGTAGGCGACAAGATGAAAAAGATAGACGGAGGATCATTAAGGAACATGAAGAAATCAACGGCCGGTTACTTGGGTTACTCGGGAAGATGGGTTGAGGGCTCTGGACTTGAGAGATGGGATAGACATGGCCGTGTTTCCTCGTTAGATGCCGGGGTAAACTAGTAAACCTGAAGTGGTACACCTATGTAAGGGTGAGACATCAAATCTATATAATAATTAGGAGTTTGATTTTCGCCATGGCGAGCATCATCAATCTCAGAACATGATATGCCTGATATATCCTGATCTGCTTTTCTGAGATCTTCTGAAAGAGCACATGAGAGCACCATGGGCCACTCGCCCAGGTTTCTTGGTCTTCGAAACTTTGAAGCCCTGGACCCGGGATGCCTTGGGCTTGCGCTCTGAGCGTCGCCCGGCGATGATCATGGTACCGATAGCAACTGGTTAAGGGTCCTGGTTGCAACCCAGCGGTACTGAGAAAGCCATTCAAGGATTGTGAATTGGTAATATGATTTGATATTTCCATGTGGAGGAGAATTACCCTCTGGTAAACTAACAGTTTGCTATTGAACATGGCCATTTTTCATGGGAAAACTAATAAATACCCATTTTATCCATTTTCAATAGCTAGGTTAAATTATGTTAAATTACCAGAGGGTTCCAATATATCCCATGAACCAGCACATGATTATCTAGTTTATTTTCCCATAAAAAATGGTGATTTTCCAGTTCGCTATCGCCGCTATGTCACATAGGTGACCTCCCGATCTGGGCACGGCTCATGTGTGGCGGCATGGCTGGGCTGATGGCGCAAGGTGCCTCCTATCCGTTGCATGCGCCTGGATTTGATTGGCAGCGGAAGTTTTTGGCATCATTTACCCTCTGGTAAACTAACATAGCTATGGAAAATCACCATTTTTCATGGGAAAATCCACTATAAATGACCATTTTCAATAGCCATGTTAAATTACTAATTAAATTACCTCAAATTGTTGGATTGTTAATGGGTTAGAACCATGGATTGAACGAATCGTTTCTTTTTTGCCCGGTCAGATGGACTGTGAAGTCACAGTTGCACTGCCCCTCGCCATGAGTAAGATGATGCATGCCTGAAGAGTGCAGAAGATGCAGCTCATATATCACCCATGACCCCCATGGCATTACAGATGGATCACAGCCTTCACATCCCACGGATCGGAAAGTGGTGAAAAAGCCATCGGTAAGTCCCCATCCCATTGCTCCAACTGGCTGAATTCTGGGCCGTCCTAAGGTGGTTCGAAGACGGATGCAGGTGCAAGGTCGCGTGGTAGGTCAAAGCAAGCACCTCGCTTCGGCATGCCAATGCTACCATTGGTCAATGACCTATCCGACCTATCCACGAGTAGCAAACATAATTACACCTAATATATCCAAATATCCTCAAGCCATCTTGAAACATCTTGAAACAATCCGAACTGGTTCAAGATGTTTAACACACACGCACACACTCACACATATATACATAAATCAATACCATAAATACCATATTGTCCAAAATCGGTACCATTTTTTTCGCTTGAACTGCGCCGATCAATTTTTCAACATCACATCAACGGCTGGAGATGTCAATGTGCCAACATGAGAGACTCCAAAGGTTTGATCAAGACTAAGAAGAATGGGCGTTCCTCTGCTGGATGTTGGTTTCAAAGACTTGGATGCGTTCAGGGCAAAGGTAACTCTACTATCAATAAGATCAACAAGTCCATAGATTTGTGGTGTCTCCAACATTCCCCCAGACATTTTGCCAAGCATCCGCCATGAGGTATCACTCAGTGATGCATGCTTTGCTGACAATCCTTCGTAAGGAAGGTTTCGTGCTGCTCAGCAGAAGGAACAGAGGAAGAAGGAATTGTGAAGCCACAACGAGTGGTTTTGTCCAAAAATAGATTGCCCCAAAAGTATCATAGTTGATTCATAGATCATTTTTCTGATGAAACTTGTGATTTCGGATATGCCCACCTGCTGTGTCAGCTTTTGTTGATCACAAGAGTGTCCAAGACCATCAGACCAAAAACATGCACACACACACATTCATACTTTGTCCACTCAGCTGGCTGCAAACAGATCATTCTCAGAAGTGGATGAAGGGAAGATATTCAGGATCCCCCTCATACCTATTTTTACATTTTTTTCTCCCCCTTTTCAAGCGTGATTCACGCTTACAAAGGTGTAAACACATATAAAAACATAAGGTTTCCGCTTCATCCAACCCAAGGATTCATGGATTTTTGACATCCAAGGAAGGGACTCTACAAGGGCAGCTCGTTGACTTTGATCAAAGGTCCGGTCTCGGCTGCTTGTGGCTTCACGGCCAATGCTCCCTGGCCGGGATGATACCAATTGGGAAAGGAAGTTGATGAGGTTGTGCCCTGACATGAGCATCATTTGGGTTTAGTGCAGCAACCCAAGCAGCTCTCTTCCAATATCCTGTGACGGGTCAATTGGTTTTGACTGGTTTTGACTGGTTTTGAGGCCCAATGGCGCTTATAGCTGGGTAGGCGGGCTTGAACCACCCAACTCAACAAGAAGGCTCTGAACATATCTTAAATCTTTGTAGATCCCAGCAAAACCCAATCCTTCAGGGTGAAATGCCCAATCTCCATGATTTTCCAAGCAATGGATCGGTTCCCATGGCGCTTCTGAGGATTTTTTCAAGTCCATGCTGTTGGGCACTGCTGGCAACCCCGAGCGTTGTCCACCGGGCGGCTGGCCTGATGGATGCGAGGCATAGCTGGGATCGACGATGGAGAGTACCATCCAATGAATGATTGTATTTATATGTTTTTATGATATTTTATAATGGTGATCAACAATGGTGATTAACATTCTTAATGGATGATTAATGGAAATTAATAACAATCAATAACAATTAATAGTGTAACAATGGTGATTAATGTCCATTCATAATGGTGATTCATGGTATAATGGTTATTAACCGGATTAAATTGGTGATTAAAAATGGTGATTAATGGAAATACCATCCGGTGTCATCAAGCATGGCTGGCTTGGAAAATCATCGAACTATGTGGGGGGTATTCCGGCAAGCGATGGAGCTGATGACGGGAGGGTAGCCATCCTTGACTCATCCAGATGTAGGATATCCTTTGATCCATCAAAGTGCATTTGGAGGCAGATCGTGGCCTGTGCCTGATCATGGAAGCACATAAGCACTGAAGTCAGTAAGTCAGCATGTCGCCGACATGGCCACATCCAAGGTGTTTTTTTTCGTTCTCAATGTGAGGCACTGAAAATAACCTCAGCATACCTCAGCACTGCCGTGACCAGGTGGTACGGGATCCCAGCAAAGCCCTGAAAAAGCTCACGCCCATCGAGCATTTGATGACCGGGGGTGCAGCAGGCCACCTTGGGGCTTTTTCAGCGGCACCTCCCAGAGATGGCCTGGTGTATTTGTGGCAGATGTTTGGCGCATTTTTTCATGATGTGTTTATGATTGTTTATGCATGTATTCATATTTAATTATTTAAGCATATTTATGTATCAAGAGACATGTTTATTTTTTTAACTAGCAGGTGAATAATAGATATACGTAGTTACGTATATATAGATAAGTAGACTTTAGCAACTGCCGACATTACAGGTCAGCACCTCGTACGTTGACATCAATATCGTTTTTTTTTTAAATAAACCCGGGTGGAAAGCTCTTGGTTCGTACTCAACTAGCTAACACGAGATTCCTGGAGACTTCACATGGCACGTGTTCTCCCTGTAGAGGATTGATTCTGTTTGGGAAGATGCAGCCGAAAACTGCCGAGATCAGTTCACGCCTGGTACCCTCACATGAGATTCAGCTTTCATTTGTTGATGATTGCTTTCGATTTCCATGTTTACGGTGGCGGATGGTGGCTGGAAAAAGCAGTGTGTCATCTCTGAAGTCGCAGTTTTGCACTTTTTTATTGTTTTCACGCTACAGGGTTCTTAACAACTCACAACGTGGAAATACATATTTCCCGTCATACCAAATTCAATCACATGTACATCTATAATCATTGTACTATATTTATATAGTACGGTAATCTAATTTTGATAAGTTGCAAGCTTATTAATTGACTACATACAAGTAACAGCTATCAACCTCGAAGTGTAGCTTCCATAGATTTTGTAGCACGCATAGATTGTGTAGCACGTCACCTCTCAGTTGATCAGGCGCAGTTGCTAAGACGGTGATCGCGCCGGCCGACCGGGTGAAGTGCCCCGGATAGAGCCAGGATATCAAATCATTGGTTCTTCATCATCATCATCATCACCACCAGCATCAGCATCATCATCATCATCATCATCTTCATCATCATCATCATCACCAGCATCAGCATCATCATCATCATCATCATCATCATCATCATCCTCCAAAAATCTGAAGAAACTATGCTTAAGTAGGGTGATACATCCTTCGATAGGTGGGAACGCCCAATATGATATGCTTAGAATCTTTCCAGCTAAACCATTTTGGAATGCAGTGCGTGCACACAAAAGAAAACCTAGAAGAACAGACCCGAAGAAAGTAGAACACACAGGGAATCTAGTCGGACATTGAAGGCTGTCATTTGAGTGCTTGGGGTTACCTCCTGTGCTCACCAGTGAATGTGACTCCTCAACGGGGAGGGAATGTCTACGGTGAATATTGGACATCTACCCATCCGCAAAGAGGCCAGCAACAGGTAATAATTTGAGTCCACCTGAAGCACTGCTTCTTGAGTGGGGCATGAGGTCACTTACAATTGCTATGAACCCATCCGGATGAGTGCAGTTTCCCATACGTATGCCACTCATGCATTGTATATGTCCTTTACGGTCCTATACGTTCCCACTATATGCTACTATTGCCCATGTTTGTTTTTGGGCAAGTGTAGATAAGATTCCAATGCCTATACTCATACCCGGACGATGTGGGCTTCAGCCCGAGGATCCTCTACCAAACCAACAACGAAAGGCCCTTTTGTTGGCGTGGAGCGTCTTGGCTTCTGGATTTGTCCGGCCTTTTTTGGGGAGGACTATTGACTATTGGGGAACAAATCGTGGCCAGAATATGTCAGAATCAGAGGGTGAACCGTGGAAAAGTTTGGCGGTTGGAATTGCTAGGCCATTCCTGACGGAGAAGCTGTGCTGAAGAAATCCTGCACTTTCCTCCTTGGGCATGTGCAGCTGTATAGATTTGGATGAAGGGATATAGAAGGTAAACATTAGGTGAAGCACTAGTCAATCATTTTTGATGATTCATGCTTTGGCACGCAAAGAGGAATGATGAGGAATGTCATATCCCGCTGAAAACTTGTCTTCTTTGCAAGGTGTCCAAAGGTGAATTAATTAGCCGAATCAGTGGCAACGCGTATTCCTGTAATGTTGCAATGTGTCTATTCCAAGACCAACCTGTTCAACCTGTTGATGTTTCCATAGACCCTGGCCGTGATCAGGTGCGAAGAACGTTCCTTGGATGGCAACGGATCTCCGGGTCTCCACTTGTCCTTTTTGGATGGTTCTGTACAGGGGTCGCCCAAAAAGATAGAAAGACAAGTATTTCCATGGTGATATAGAGGATGCTTTCCCCCTTACCAGCTGTGCCACCTTTCCATCTATTTTGGGGGTTGCTATACTTGTTTCATGGGGCCGTTGGTCCCAACTCCACCTGGTCCCAGGTTCATGACCATCTACAAAAATACGGGTGTCACGGGACTTTGGCGCGGACATTGTGCGACTGGGCATGGGAACTATCATGGGAGAGCGGCACTACGCCTTTTGAGATACTGTAGGTTGATGCTACTGGGGGACTGGAATGGCTTTCAGGGAACATTTGCAGGTCACTTCAAGTCACTTCCTGTAAATTCCATCAAACATGAATGGTCAATCAATGGTTTCCTGTAGCTTTTCACTGGCAGCAAAGATTAACACTAGTGAGTGAGCTGAGTCACCCGGATTTGCTGAAGGAGACTTTGTAGATTCCCAGCTGTTGGTGGTTCTATCATGTGGTTGGTGGTTCCATTCCCCCTTGCAAAGAAACCATAGGTGTTGGGGGATCATCATGCCAGATAGGGATGTGAAAAAGACGATTTTCGAAACCGCGTGTCGGTTCGAAGTGACCGTTTTGGGGCTGTTCAGTGAGAATTTTTTCCCGAGAGCGTCTGAGCGCAGGGTTCTTCCAATAGTGGGGGTCTGTAAAACATCTTCTCATCTTCACATCTTCTCTCACATCTGCTCATCTTCACATCTTCTCTCACATCTTCTCT
>Ga0126342_10002925_pt1 | contig 27516 bp, 16 predicted proteins | sample Cyp1metagenome_FD_92528 | JGI IMG/M metagenome (GOLD analysis project Ga0126342, IMG submission 92528) | Coral microbial communities from Lord Howe Island, Old Settlement Bay, Australia - Cyphastrea 1 metagenome | ecosystem: Host-associated > Invertebrates > Cnidaria > Coral ... | reverse complement strand
CGAGGCAGGAGGAGGCAGGAGGAGGCAGGAGGAGGCAGGAGGAGGCAGGAGGAGGCAGGAGGAGGCAGGAGGAGGCAGGAGGAGGCAGGAGGAGGCAACTGACATAAAATCTAACAAATAAAATCTAACAACCCTCACCTGGCAGGTGGGGAACCAATGAAATTCAAACGACCTCGAACAAAACACATGAAATTGTGTTGACGCAGTGAGCATTGCATTGCAGCTTGGCAAGCAAACCGTACCGCTATCACGCAGGTTTTTTTCAGGATGTACATAAGATATAAAGTCGCTCCCACCACGGAACAACTAATTAACCATACCGCAACTAAGGTGCTTTTGGTTCACATAAGATATAAAACTCCCGCCCCCATGGAACAACTAACCATACATAACCATACGATCTTCGTTAGCATCATCATCATCATCATCACCATCATCATCATCACCATCATCATTATCATCATAGTGTGCCCGAATGCTCGTAGGGAGTCCGGGCAAACCATAGGGTCTTGCTGTAGATATAGCTAAACGATATTAGATATAGATATTAGATATAGATATTAGATATAGATATTAGATATAGATATTAGATATAGATATTAGATATAGATAAGGGAGCCATTAGTTGATAGGTGTAGATAAAACTATCCCATCATTAACTATAACCATTAACTATAGAATATGTGTTCATTACAGTACAATGGTCACCCCATAGCATTAACTAGACTCATGCATCTCGGGGAAAAAATCCCGGCCATAGATATCAATTGTAACATAACCACTGACTAACCATACCAATTAATATATAGCAACTAAAGTACAGTCAACCCTTCATTGACTAAACTAAACCAACCCCACCATCCCCATCCCCAACCATCATCATATCACTATATCCACTACTGTCATAGAGAAGTATATATATAATTACTATAGGTTATAAACCCTTATTATAGCTATAAACTGGTATTAGCTATAATCTATAGCTGATACCCATCTAGATAGATGGTTATACTTATTGCTTGTAGATGGTTAGCCAAGTTAATTTAATAAACAATAGTAACTATAAAACTCATTATATATAAATAATGAACTATACTATAGGTAAATAGCCATCGATAAATATACACCTCTATATATATAGCTACAACATGCTACAACTATAACTATAACTTTACAACTTCAACTATGACTACAACTATAACTATAACTATACCAACAACTATAACTAGACTCCTAGACCTACAACTATAACTCTACCTCTCATAATTCCTCTAACCCTGGAGCTCCATCCGCCTGCAGCTCCCGCCGCAGCTCCTCTCTCAGTTGCCGTTGCTCCACGAAGCGCTGCTGCGCGCAGCGCAGCTGCGCGCGCAGTTCGATAGCCTCAGTGCAGCAGCGCTGGTCCAAGCGCTCCATGGCCTGGCAAGGGAGAAACGAAACCATGGCGAAACCATGGCGATTCTATCCATCGGCCATGGGAACATGGTAAAAAATGGTGATTTATTGCTGTTTAATGGGACTTTATAGTGATTGAATGGATTATGAATGGGATATACCCTCTGGTTGTGTCAAAATAGCTATTGAAAATGGCCCATTTATAGTTGATTTACCTATGAAACATGGTTATTTTCCATAGCAAACTGTTAGTTTACCAGAGGGTATCCATCGGCCATGGGAACATGTGAGCAATCTCGAAAACCCCAAGGGTTCACGGAATGGACATCCAGAAATTTGGAAAGGCCCCCTCGCTTACCACACGTTTGCACAAAAATGATATATGGCAAACTTGGGGGGTATCGCTTGCAAAAATGATATAATGATCTACTTGACTCCAGAGCAGAGGCTGTGCTTCCTTTTTGATCAGGCATCTTCGCTGCAGGACTCTGAGCAATCTGAGGAGGTGCTACTGGAAGAGGTGCTTTGCAAATCTCTTTTTCCCCACCGCCAGCATGGGCAGCCAGCTTCTTGGCCAGCCACCTCTACACAGCCATTCTATAGCGAGCTCTCCGGCTCTCCGGGCGTACAAACCCAAATGCTATGGCGCTTGCCAGCTTTCCGGGCCCCTACAGGCCCGAACCTTTGCCAGAAAGAATCTCAGATAGAATGCCTGTCTATCGATATCTATCTATATCTATCACATCTATCTATATACCTATCTATCTGTCTGTCTGTCTGTCTATCTATCTATCTTTCTATCTATCTATCTACCTATCTATCTATCTGTCTATCTATCTATCTATTCTAATCTAATCTAATCTCATCTCATCTAATCTTTAATCTAATCTTTAATCTAATCTAATCTACGTATTCTAAGCTAATCTATTCTAATCTATCTCTCTATTTGTCTGTCTGTCTAGCTAGCTGGCTGGCTGGCTGGCGAGCTGGCTACTTCTCTATCTAGCTCTCTCTATCTAGGTTGCCACAAGAAAACCTGAATTTGTCACAGACTGATGCGCACCTGGGTGTCTGGAACAGAAAAAGGGGTATCGCGTAGGTATCGCTTAGGCATCGCTAGGGCATCGCTAAAATTCACCGACCTCATGATTTTCCAGATTTGGTACCTGTTGATACTGTACCGTAGTACTTTGCCAGAAAGCAGCTTCACGAAACAACAGCAGAGAGTCAGCCAAGAGGCAAGCAAAACAGTGCAAGTTCACATGGGGTCAATGGAAACACTCTTCAGCAACGACAATAATTTGTCAGCGTCACAAAGAAGCTTCACTAAACAACAGCAGTGGGGAGATAAAGTCAGCGGAGAGGCAATCGAAATGGCGCAAGTTCAAGTGGAGAGTCAATGAAAACATGCAAGGCAAGGATGTGCAGGCAGCTAGTGAAACAAACGTGTTTACGGGGACTTGGCTTCCGCTTCTGCGGATTCCCTTCTCTGCGGACCACTCCATGGATATCAAGAAGAACACTTTCTGAAGAGCATGTACCCTTGTGGGCCCAAATCTGTTTCACAAACGACGTCAGAAATCAATGTTCAAAATGACATTACCTTGAAAGGGGGTGTCGCTAATTTGGAAAGTTCCCATCGCTTACCTCGTGTTTTTAACAATAAATTTCCACAAACCAATTATCTCCGTCCCTTACATGTTTAGTGTAGCCGGGGTTTGTGCGGTGGCTCATGTATTAACATATATATATATTTATTTATTTATTTATTAATACCATGTGTTTACCATATTAACATATATTAACATTACTTGATTACCATAGTAATATATTTACCTAATATAATGATATATGGTAATATAATGATATATGATATAATAGAATTGAATCATATATACAATATAAGTATGGTATAAATAACATATATTAACATGATGGTAAACAATCATGTTTAAATATAGTGGTATGTTGTTTTAGTGGTATTATAATTATATAATCATCTATAAACCATGTTTTTATGGTTAATATATTAATGTTGGTAAAAACAATAATAAACCACCCATGGCTAGGAATGGTTTTATACCATCCATTTATGGTGATTTGGGAAATTGTTTTTATTGTTTTACCAACATTGTATCATGATTCATGATTATATTGAGTTAAGATATATTAAAATGATTTGGCGATATACTATATTCTGTCAATCCATAATGATAAACCATGAACATAATATATTATATGACCAATATGAACCAATCATAATCCATGGCCGATTTTCTGACGATTCATGGCTATTCCAACGGAAAAAATCATCACGTAAAGAATGCGAACTGCCATAATTCTAACCACAGGAAATCATGGAATATGTGATGATTATCAGTCATCTGTTATCATACCCATATGCTCCATGTATGGAATACTTACCAACATTTGCCTTAAACATCACCCAAATGTAGGTACATATACCATAGATGGAGCATATGGGATATGTTATCATGATAATATTATGATCTATCTATAAAATATAATTCCGGAGATTGCAATACTTCGAGATTGCTTCTTTCTGCATAGAAAAATCCTGTCATCTGCGTCATCTGCGGTCCAGGACCGCAGTCCTGTCGAATGCTCTTGCGTTCGTGGCATAACTGCCGCACTTGCTGCACCAAAAACTCAACTTCTTGGTCAGCATGTCTGATGCCTTGGCACAGATGATTGTCATTTCCAAATCAGAACCCATCCAATTACCCTCTGGTAAACTAACAGTTTGCTATTGAAAATGGCCATTGAAATAGTGGATTTTCCCATTAAAAATGGTGGATCTTTCCATAGCTATGTTAGTTTACCAGAGGATATCCAATTATGGGGATGATTCCCCTGCGAATCATCACACTGAGGTCTTAGTGAGGTCACTAATTTGTGTGATGATGATAGATGCATTTGCTGCGTTGTTCTTGTGGAAACAGTTGGACAGATTTCTTGTTATACTATGTTATACTTACTGTTCTTCTTGATGACATACGGTACCTCTGTCTTCAAGATAAACATCTTCTACTGTTTGGTTCTCCCTTGCAGTTCTTGGCAAAATCCTCAATCGTGGTTTCAATCCACAAAGTTTGGCAGTATCCCAGAACTGCGAAGTGACCCATTCTTCAGTTTGTTTATTATTATTCAAAATCACTCATGGTTGGTGGTTTCAACCCCTCTGAAAAATATTAGTTGGGATTATGATTCCCAATATATGGAAAAAAAATGTTCCAAACCACCAACCAGACTAATTACTTGTAAATCCAAAACCCTTCTTTTGGGAGGGATTCTAAATTTCTCAAGCTTCACAAAACACCCCAACTGTTCAGTTCGCCCAGGTGCTGCTGCCACTGGCGCTATGCCGCAGAGACGGCACGCTCAGCGCCGGTTTTTCACGGCTGATGGACGGGCAGGAGGTGCTCCGGGAGAGCGACGGCTCGCAGGGACAGCAGGCAGATGACACCTCAGGTCCAAGTGATGGATTTATCTGAAAAATGATGTACATATGTACATAATTTATAATATGTATATATATATATATATACATATCATCATCATTGACTCATTTGAATATCAAACAGAAATATGTTGGATATGAAAATCTGACATGGTCAGACACTGATCTTATGATCAGAACTGACCGATCGTCCCATGGTGAAGTATAGCTAAGCTTAGCTATGGCCCATTGAGTGAGAAATAATTTAGTACGATTTGTTCTACGGCTTAGCTATGGTTAAACAATTGTATTGGTTTAATAATAGCTATGGTTTAGCTATGGCTTAGCACATCTTAGCACGATTTAGCTATTCAAAAATGTTTTGATGTCCGTAGCTGTGTGAAAACCAGAGACTGTCCCACATGTTGGGTGTCAGTTCCCAAGTGGTTCTTGACAGCTTTCAACCGGTTTCTTCGCAGCCACATCACACCCACTGCTGACTAAAGGCTTGGAACTCCAAAATATGTGAAATGTATATATATATATATACAGTTATAAAGACATATGTAATCATGTATATATATATATATATAATTGTGTATATATATAATATATGTATATGCAGTTATTTTATATGTAATTATATATATAATATACATTATACACATTGACATACATTCTAGGGGGCTCGAATTTCAGACACACCAAATCACCAAGAAACGCCATGTCGACATGTCACCTCCGGAGGCAAAGCATGAAGCAGTCCATGGCGATGGGCAAGCGCTGCCATGAAGTGGTGAGGGAATTGTGGCTTCAGTCATTCATGGTGGATTGTAGTGGCGGTTTAATAGGAATTTAATGGGATTAATGTGGCAAAACATGGTAAACACGTGGTTATGTAATGTGGTTCAATGGGATTTTAATGGGATGAAAATGGGATTGAGGTGGTAAAGAATGGTAAACACTAAGCCATTCAGAAATGAGATGAAATTAGTTAATTATCAGTTAATTTGAACAGGATAACCAACATTAACCATTCAGGGAAAATATCATTATAGTATCATATCATGTGGATATCTATAACCGACAATATGGGATTAATGTGTTTTCTGGACAAGAATTCACCTTAAGCTGAACAGTGCAAATGTACAAGAGGGCCAATAATTAGCCTGTTGATAATCTCACATACCCTCCGGTAATTTAACATAGCTATGGAAAATCACCATTTATAGTGGATTTACCCATTGAAAATGGTGATTTTCCATAGTTATGTTAGTTTACCAGAGGGTAGCTGCGTTCTCACCACAACTCTTGAAAGTTCAGCAAATCATTTCTCACTGAGGCGCCATGGCTTCTCAAATGCTGTTCCGAGGCCGGCGGTGGTGAAGCATCTGGTGCAAAACCATCAACAAATAGGGCTGATGTGATACAAGGTGGTGCCCCCGTTCGATAGCTAAGTTGGTTTATAACTCCAATAACTATGGTTTATAGGTGATATATCTATAGTTAATGGGATTATAAACCAACTTATAACTGGGGGACACCATCTTGTAAATTTACAGGGATATTGATGGATTTACCCTCCATCAAACGTGGCAATGGAACATGCCGGAAATCTGGAACTAGTCATGGAGGTTGCTGGGGAAATCATCCACAAGAAAACCGTGACTTTCAAGCAAGCCACATTTGATTGCCGGAGGGTATCCCCCTCAGTTTGCCGAAGCTCATCTGTCATGACGCCTAAACTCGCCCGCCTAGTGGCTCCTCCCACGGTTTTCACAAAACGGACCATCTAACGAAACCAACATTGAGCTTCTGGCGTAAAAACGGTGTGTGTGTGTGTGTGAATTATCAAACCAATGTCAATGTGTTAATGTGCTCATTAAAATGCATGTTTTCTCGAACACCATCATATTTTGTTGGTTAATCTCGGCTATCTTCCCACGCGTTTAGATTCTTTGAACTGGCTTCATCACAGCACATGGCTCAGGGCTCAGGAGAAGCTCCTGAAAATATTCGATTGATGGGAACCCAACAATCAACTCAAAAATCCATATCTGGTTGGTGGTTGACCTACCCCTCTGAAAAATGATAGAGTTCGTCAGTTGGGATGATGACATTCCCTTAGTCAGTTGGGATGATGACATTCCCAATATATGGAAAAATAATCCAAATGTTCCAAACCACCAACCAGATATCATATGAACATCCCAATATGTCATGTGCAACAGCTATATATATATATTCGTCACCTAGACTGTTCGTCACACCCACATTCCACCATGTCCGGCAGATGATCCGTTCAGAACATCATGCAACAAGAACGGTTCTACCTAGACTCTAGACCCAAGTACCCAGAAAAAATGGTATGTCGTCCCTGAAATTCAATATGTTTGCCCATTATGAGTATGATCCCTTCCCCTTATTTTTTTCAACAGCCCCTTTCTATGGTTTGAAATATGTGATTTCGTCCCCTATACAACCATGGTTTCAGGGGGTTGTTTAATATGAATGGGCCATGGAATTTTTCATTAATCACTCCCATCATCTTCAGTTTTTGTTCATCACTTTCCTATGAAGAATGCCATCTTTAGCTCGACCATGTCTGGTTGGTGGTTTCACCCCCTCTGAAAAATATGACTTCGTCAGTTGGGGCTATTATTCCCAACTGAATGGAGAAATAAAACATGTTCCAAACCACCAACCAGATATTAATCATCATTAACCATCATTGACCATCCTTAACCATCATTAACCATCATTAACCATTATTAACCATTATTATCCATTATTATCCATTATTATCCATTATTATCCCATGATGTCCATTCGTCTGTTAGCGCCGCCCGCACCAAGAAACGCATAGTGTTCCTGCGACTCGCGTAGAGGACGATGCTCGAAGTTGCTCAAAGCCTGGCAAAAGTCAAACTTGGCTGGGAAAAACCCGTGGAAAACAATGGGAAAATGTGGAAAACACGGGAAATATATGGTAAATATAGGAAATTCATAGGAAAATGATGGAAAATCCCCGAACTAAATGAAGGTTTGAATGAGAAAATCATATATTTTTCAAGGGGATTCGCCACGTTTGATGACGGAGAGTCCCTAGCCACATCAGTTGAGACTGCTCCGAGACCAGCGGATAGGTCAACCCGGGAGCCTCCCAATGAACTCAGGGCAGAGCTAATGAATCTTTAGAGTTGTCAGAAATACTTGGAAAATGAGCCATTTAGTTCAATGATTTACCGAGTAAACATGATGTTTTTTTTCCATAGCTATGTTGAATTACCAGATGGTTTTTCAGTGGAGGTCTTGCTGCATAATTTTAGGTAGGGGGCACCATGAACCCGACTGATGGAAGTGGAGTCACAATGGTTATTCGCATAAAAGTCACCCCAAATATTCTTGTATATTCCCATTATATTATATATATATATCCTCATTGATCAATGATTCTCCCATCACATCCCCGTTTAAACCAATTGCAATCTAAGAACTCTTGGCATAACTATGGAAAATCACCATTTTTCATGGGTAAATCAACGAACTAAATGACCATTTTCAATAGCTATGTTAAATTACCAGAGGGTATGTCCAAAAGGTCCGAATGACACGCCCATTTCTCGGTTGAAATCCCATGGTTCTACCGTTCTACCCATAAAAGTCACCCCCAACTGCATCCCCAATCAATAATATTGTTGGTGAGATATTATATATATATAGTACGTGTGTGTATATATATACATGTATTTCCGTATATGCCAATGAGAGCCATTATAGCCATTATAGCCATTATAGTCATTTCCATTATATAGCTATTATATTACATAGCTATTGATTAATATATATATATATTCCAATATATTCCATTACATATATCACCATTTCCAAGGATACAGTATTTCCAATGATATGTTCAATGGTATATTGTCTTCCATTATATTCCAATGACATCTGCAATAAAATATCGTATATTTTATCCATGATATGCCAATGATATTTCAAAATCTCAAAAAACATATTATGCATTTATGTATATATATAATTATATATATATAATTATATATATAATTATATATATATGTATTCCATGATATTCCCATGATGTTTCCAATGATATTTCCTTTGCATCCCAGGAAAGTCCTGCCAGTCCTGCCCATTACGAGCCGCTACCTCTGTGACGCAGAGATCTTGTCTCAGATATTTCCAGACTAAACCTTGGTTGCATTTCTGTCACCAAGAATCATGCATTTAAAAGGGAACATATAGTCTGGTTGGTGGTATACCTACCCCTCTGAAAAATATGAAAGTCAGTTGGGAAAATTATTCATGTTCCAAACCACCAACCAGTAGTGGATGTGTAGGAAAAATAGCGGATTTAGAGGAACATGTGTGGATTTATAAGAAAGATGGTGGAATTATTGGAATTTGTGATGTAGTGGTAGTTTTACTAGGAACAAAACCTTGATACAACCAACTTGATATCATGAATTTTACTTAGACTTGGTCCAAGATGTCCAAGTACCAAGATAAAACATGAAAATTTACCCCAAGATGTTCATACAATTTCATACATGTCCCCGTGTCCCCCCATTTTTCGTACTTCAAGGTCTAGGTGCTCATTTCCACCATAAAATCCCATGGATTCCCATGATAAAACCCCGATTTTTGCTGTCAATTTACCGGGAAGTTCCTTGCACTTCCCTGCGGAGGTCCCCGAGAGATACGCTGCGACCTGGGTGTTCCATGGCGTCGCTGGGTGGTTTTTTTCGTGGATTTATGGTGGATGTTACATGGGAATGTGTAGGAAAAATGGTGATTACTAGGAAACATGGTGGATTTATGGTGGATTTATGGTGGAAACATGGTGATTACATTCGTTAAAAATTTGGATTTTACTAGGAAACATGGTGGATGCGTAAGAAAAATGGTGGATTTATAAGAAAACACATCTTATGTAATGGTGATTTTTGAAGGAAAAAATGTGATATGGGAATATCACGGGGATATAGCCAGTAATATCATGAATCTTACTTACATTTGGTCCAAGTACCCTCAAAAACATATCACCCCAGACCATACTTCTAATAGATTTTTCTGGAGGGTCTAGGTATATATACATATATGTAATTATACATGTAATTATATATGTGTATATATATATACAGATTGTACATAGTTATATTCATACGCAACATGTATAGATAGATTGGTGTAGATTCATATACCGCAGATTATCCAGCTTAGACTTAGATCAAGAATAGAACAGAACGGATGGATTATGGATGGATAATGATGGATAGACAGGAAGAGAGAGAGAGAGAGAAAGATTGACCAAGAAGGGGAAGAACAAATGGAATGAAACGACAAATTGATGATATAGTAATAGTGGTAGTACTCATCAATAGTAATTAGAATATAGTATATACTATAATGTACTATAATTAATGGTAATCTATATAATTGGAAAATGGTGATTAAAATAATGATTGACTTGACTGATATCTGCCCGAAGCTGCCATGATGGGTATTTAATTGGCTACTGCCACAATGCACTGCAATCCCAGTACTATCCAATATAATATTGCTCCTGCTCCAACTATCTAACCGTGACTCACAAAAGAAAACACTCTGGTCCACCAAACAGCATGCTTGACGGCGTGATGTTGTCTTGTATGACCTAGATTATGATCACCGGGGCAATGTCTGAGTTGTTTTTCACTCCAAGCAAGGTTACGAAACATCCAGTTATAATACACTATTCAAGCTAAACATCCAAGTTGGCTCATTGAACATCTGTTTTCATGTTCTGCCTACCCTCGGGTAATCAAACAGGACAACAAAAAAAACCTTATCTGGTTGGTTGTTTAAACCCCTCTGAAAAATATGAGTTCGTCAGTTGGGATTATGACATTCCCAATATGATGGGAAAGTCATAAAATTCCATGGTTCCAAACCACCAAGCAGTTATTTATCAAATTATGTTCCCATTCATCATTATATATATAATAATTAAAGCTACAATGTGGGGCCCCCTAGATAGCTAAGTTGGTTTGTAACCCCATCTTACTATTTCGTTATTATAACTACGATAAATCATAGTTATTGTGGTTATAAACCAACTTAGCATCATAGGACATTCCAAAAATTGCCTCAAAAAATGCTGGAGGATCAGCTGAACATGTTACTTAAGAGCCCAGTTAGTTCATCACCCCTTGCCCAGTCATGGTGGAATAAGCGGAAAATAAACAATCACCAGCTCAGCAAACCTAAGTTATATGAAAAACTGGTGTTCAAACTAGGTTTATACTAAGGTGGAACCTAATATTATATTAGTTTATATTAGTATAACCTAAGTTGATACTGACTAGTTGATACTAATATAAAAAAATATGATGATTCTATTCGTGAAACCTAAATATGTATCCCCATCCATCAACAGATTAACACAATACAACTCAAAGGTCAATATATACAGACTTCACATTTAATCCACTGAGAGCTATTTAAAATTATATTAGTGACACCTAATTTCACCCCATCATATATTGGAATGTAGTACTTATAACCACTTATTGGAACTAAAATGAAAGGTGCATTTTATTGCATTTTGATACTAACAGATTCCTCAGAAACCATCTCCAACAACTTGCCATCAGAGGGGTTGCTATTGGGTTATTCACAGATATCACACATCTTTGATACTCAGAACCCCTTCCAGACTTGATGATCACAGTAAATTCCATTCAACAAAAACAACACAAGCACATTGAAGTACCACGGAAATACCATTGAAATCCCATGAAGCTTAACTGGTTGGTGGTTTCAACCTACCCCTCTGAAAAATGATGGAGTGAAAGTCAGTTGGGATGATGACATTCCCAATATGATGGGAAAATAATCCATTCATGTTCCAAACCACCAACCAGATATATTGTTATTCCAATTATTAACCATTATTAACCATTATTAACCATTATTAACCATTATTAACCATTATTAACCATTATTAACCATTATTAACCATGGATTAAGCATAGATTAACCAAATGTTCCAAACCACCAAGCAGTTAAAATCCCATTGGAATCCCTTCTGAACATCTCATTCACCGTGATGGTATAACATTTCATTCCAGTGACGTCACGACCTGAGGAAATACCCTCATCCTACCATAATCATCCAATTGGTAATCTTCGATACATTCACATTGGACCAGTTAATGATTAATCCAGTAATCCATTGGACCAGTTAATAATGATTAACGGATGATATATGTCCATATATTGGATAAACCATGATATAGATTCTCTATATGATGATATTCCCATTAATCCACTAGCAATCCACATTTTTCTCATCCAGATTTCTTTTTTACTAAAGTATGTCCATGTATTTCCGCGGTTCCCAATATATCTCCATGCTATCCCCCTTGTATCTCCACAATATCACCATGAAAAACATGGCCGTGGCCGTCCAAAGCACCAGTGCCATATCGATACAGGGCGACAGCGAGGAGTAGTTCGAAGGCTTCTCGTCACCTACGACGAAACAAGGTTCAATGATGGGAACTGGGAAAATCAATTGTTTGTTTATGGGAACCATTTATGGGAAAATCGAACCATAACTGGGATTTTCAATAATGATGTTCCATATGGAAATTTATGGGAAATCGATTGTTTTTTTGGTGGACGTTTATGGGACATCAATTGTTTTTTGAATGGAAAACTATTGGGAACACGCTTGGGACGTCTTTGAAAGCACCGAACATTTTGGGAAGTGCTGGGAAATTATTGGACATGATGGAAAATAACACCAGCCATTCTATGGGAATATAGCAGTGATGGGATATGTAAAGATTCCAACCATGCAATGGTTGGGATGGATATAGATTTGGTGGAATGGGCCCTGTGTAATTGAATCGTGGAAAGTTGCATCGTTTTTTTAAGGAAGCTGGTGAAAAACTATGAACCACATCGAGGTCTCCTAAGATAAGGAGTACCCCTAAATCATTCATTTTAATAGGATTTTCCAATATAAACCAACCATTTTTGGGGTACCTCCCGTTTATGGAAACCCCCACATGAAATATGATGGATAGAACATGAAAGTTGCTGGTCACACGTAGCAACTAGGATCTAGTTAATCTAGTTCATCTGACCAGTTCATCCTAGAATATCCTACATATCTATAGTCTATAGAAAACACAATTTTACCAATTTACAGTTCTTTTACAAATCACAAAAGGACCTCGAAGAAGCAACCACATTGCTACTTAGTAATATCAACCTCGGATCAAAAAACACTCTTTAATTAGAGGATTCCCCCTAAATAGTGATGTCATCTGCACCAAACAAACGGTTGCCAGTTCGCGCCGGGCCCCCGAACCATGACGTTGCTGTTCAGAGATTAAGGCCAGCTGAAGAGCGCGCAAAGCCTAGGACAGGTGCCCCACAGGACAGTGGGTTGATATGCTGCCATTCTCTATCAGCTGACCTGGCAGAGAACCACAAGAATTCAGCATGGCAAAGTTATGGCAAAGTTCTTGTAGATACCAATTATTCACCCTCAAATCTAAGTGAATGGGATTATAGTATAGTTTCGTGTTCAACGGAAAAAAATAACTGGGATCTGGGAAGTTTCGTGTCCCATAACTGGAATTCACCAAGCTTTGCCCCGGAACTGCCACCTGCAGATTCTCAGCTTCGGTCCGCACCAGGTGAATATACAGAGATCCAAACATTTTCTCCATCTGGATGATAAATGCTTGACATGCCACGAATGTTTGCCACGAATGTTGGTTCATACTCGCTGTTTACTTGCTCCGCTAAAATGTGATACGGTGATATCCATGTTATTCCTGTTCTCATCATCAATGCATTCAGTTCCCCTTATTCTCCACATGTTCCTAGTTATATCCAGTATTGATAGGCATTTTGGACACCACTTTTACCCCTGTTTTTACTGCTTAAGTCACCCTTTTCCATGGAAACAAAAGGTCTCAAGATCCCGGATGTCGCAAGTTTGATACCCAGCTGCAGTGCCCTCCAAGTAATGTACCACCTTCAACAAATGACGCGCCTGCGAATCGGGGGAATCGTAAAAACCCCAGTGTTTCATTGCGAGTGAATTGACATGAACTAACCCTACTTATCCCACCAAACCAGGGATAATATATATATATATAATATGATTGTATGTATATATATATACACTGTATATATATATAACATCTGCATGGATTTAACAAAGCACAAAGTGAACGACTTAGGCCACCTGTTATTCTTGTTGGCCTGGATGCCTGGATGGGGAACCCAACTTTTGGCTGGGCGTGCAGTTTGATTGTTCGCCCTGAGCCTGATAACCATCATTAAACTCCAGTGGGTATGATCCAATCATATCAAGTGGCTAGCAATCATACTGACAATACCCTCTGGTAATTTAACATAGCTATTGAAAATGGCCATTTATAGTGAGTTGTCCCATTAAAAATGGTGATTTTCCATAGTTACGTTAGTTTACCAGAGGGTATCTGAAACTCCTATTTTATGGCATGTGGTTGGTTAGAATCCAAAAAAAAAAGTATGATTCATAATTCATACTGATCACATCTGATAAGCCAATGGAATTTTATTTCCAGATCAGCACAGGACATCACAAATTCCATCGCAGCAGGTTGGTTATCCATGGGACTTCCAGGATGATGGTTTCCCACGTGGCCGTGGTGATTTGACTACTTACCCTCTGGTAAACATACAGAAAACTATGGAAAATCATCATTTTTAATGGGAAAACTCACTATTTCTATGGCCATTTTCAATAGCTATGTTAGTCATTACCAGAGGGTAAAGAATGTGAAAAATACCATGGTTGTGTCTTCCATGTGGTCAACTTCCCCTGAAAGAAACTTTCTCGATCTTCGTCGACTTGGCCCAAGTCGAAACCAATAGAAACCGATTTTGGAAGCTTATCAATAGAAAAACCTACATATTTTGATCATGGGATATCTATTGATAAATAGAAAAACCTCCATAAATATATCGTTTGAAACATCTCCATAAAGTTTTGACATGTTTCCATTTCTATGTTTTTGTTGGATCTCTTCCTACGTTCTCGTAAACGACTTCCCAAATCCCAAATCATGATCCGGTCAGCGATTTCTCGGCCTCGCAAATCTGCTTGATCAACTCCAAGTAAGGCTTATCTAAGGGAGCCTCATGTGTCAATGGGCTACGAATGATGGTTGTAGCTCCGAAAAAAATGACTGATAGAAATTTTAATGAAACTGATGAACCAGAGGATTTGGATGTTTTTTTTCATATGTTCAGACACATATCCATATGAACAGCGAGGAGGGACGTGTGCGTGAAGGCCCAAAAAACGAACATGGCATTGTCCTATCGTTTCTTGGGCTTCACCATATAATTATGGGGATCAGATAGGAGATTCATGATGGGAAATGACCAACACATGAATATTGATATACTGGGAATTATCTATCATTGGGGAATTTATAAGTGCATTATATCAACATTAATATCATAGATATCCCCATATATCTAGATATATATATATGTATGAACCACATTAAATCATTTATAATGAGAATATCATAGATATAATAAGTATGTCTACCAGGGACTATTGATTGAGTCTCCACCGAAAGTCATTGGGGATGGTGCACATGGCCAGGGATTTCCCTGCCTGACGATGAATTTTTTGTGGGCAACCCTGGCTGCCATAAATCAATGGCCATTTCAGGATCCGATAGATTGGAGGTATCTACCATATATAAGGCCTATTTTTTAGGCCTAAATTTCAGGGAATATCCCAGCAATTCATATGGCCAAAAATATGGTACGTTTACGTACATCCATCTGTTGGATCCTGAAATTCCCATTGAATAAAACTACCATGACTGGGGATGGTGCAGATGGCATTGGATTGACCACATCACTTAAAAATTCGCTTCGTACCGGCCTATCCCCCGAACAAAACACCCCGCGAAAGAAAAAAACGTGTTGAGTGGTTTTAAGGGATCATCTCCCCCAGATTCTATTGGAAATCATAAGTGATATATATATATACATGTATATATATAATATACAATAAATAATATGTCATATCATATATAATTATATGTATGTATGTATATATATATATTATATTGAATTTACCTGAGTGGAAAATTATGGGTGCTTCAAAATGCTCGGAGAAAAAACATGGAAAATGTTGCCTGTTTCTCAAAGGGATGGACATAGTAATTCACTGACCTGAAAAGTTAGGCTATTTTGGCATAGTCACCCCTACTAACCCTGGTTGGTGGTTTCACCCCCTCTGAAAAATATGAAAGTCAGTTGGGATGATGACATTCCCAATATATGGAGAAATAAAATTCATGTTCCAAACCACCAACCAGAACCAGTAGATTCATGTATATTCAGTGAGAACAAAGAGGTCGTGATGAAATTTACCCAGACTTAGAAGAAATACGGCGGATGTCTCATGACTTGGTACCAACAAAAATGGATTGATTAAAATGGGTCTATGTATATGGGCTCAACTGGAAACTACCCCAACTATGATTTGAAAAAAACTGCAGTTTCCCTGGACACACCCACATGATATTGCTGTCAAATGTTGGGGTTAAAATACCAGCATGTATACTCTATTAAACATGGCAATGGAAAATCCTTCATATTTACAGAGGATTTTCCCATTGAAACACCATTTATAGAGGATGCTCTTGGAGGTTCCCAAAGCACAATTCTGCACCCCTCCAGTGATGTTTGTTGAGTTTCACCCCCGATATATCACCTACAGTATAAACCGTAGTTATTAACCAAAGTTGTTAGACTTACAAACCAACTTGTCTATCATCATTCACAGCATGGCTGAACATCCGTGTTCTATAATTCATCACCCATGACGGATCCATGGTGCTGCTATATATGGTAACATGGATCCCATCAATATACCCCAGTCATGTTAGCATATATATAGCAGCACCATGGATCCTATGGGTCAGAAAAAAAAAAAACATGAGAAAAATACCGATCTCAAAAGAGGCCCCCGACCGAGGTGTTCAGCATGGTCTTGCGTTCCAGCCTCAGATCGTCAGTGTGTCGCGGTGATCTGCATCTGCCATAATCATATATCTATACTATAGAATACCATATATATATACATATGAATTATATCACATATATGAATATGATATATGATATGTCACATTGTATATTGTAAATTAAATATTACACGTATATGTTTGTATATTATATATATACATATATATATATTTGACATTATTTGACTCCGCAACAATTGTACAGGCTTCTCTGGCCATATCTACTCCTGGACATCCTCGGCCAAGAATCTCGGGCCACCAATCTTTGGTCCACCAAAAAAAAATAGCCATCTGCCATCTTTCGCTGGTTGGCTGGTTAATTACTTTCCAGCAACAAAACTCAACGTATCCAAGGTTGGGGGATTTTTTTTTTACAGAAGATCAATCAGCAAATAGCTTGGAAACTTTGGGGTAACGTGGCGTAGCAATGGAACATCACCAATTGAGTTCGTTGATTTTCCTAGCTACAAAGCTCCAAAAAAAGTTCGTGGATTTCCACTTGCCCTTTCTTTTTTGGCTCCAAGCTCCAGAATGTCCACCAAGAAGAAGCGGTCCTCAACAGTGATCACCTCGGGGGTTGGGAGAACGATCTGTGATCACAGTCCAAATGGGAATCAAATCTGAGAGAAAAAGCAACGAGTTTTGATGGGGATCTCATTCTGGAAAACCTATCAATGATCAACTGGTTGGTGGTATTACAACGATTGCAACACATAACATGGATATTCCATCGCACAAACATGATAGTTTGAAGAAAATTCATCCAATGTGGTAAAATTGCAGGCAACGGTAGGGCTGTAAAATTGTTGAACATGGGATCTTAGATGTGCAATGGTCATGCAGTACTCAAAAAAGCCTGAAACCAACAGATACCCCCATTCTATGGCAATGTAAAGGGGAAAAAAAACACCTCATGAGTGTTTCAGTAAACCTATAACATTACCATGTTATTTTTTATGTTGGTAAATTATCATGGGTACCCTATAAATCTACAATATATACCATAGAATAATGGGTATTTTTTATTAACATACATACATGTGTTTTTAGTTTTTTGGGCTACCCTATGTTCAGTTAGCCATTCACGGCCAGGCCTCCGGCCATTCGTGTTTCGTTGTGTTTCCACCATGGGATAACTAATCGAACATCCAGAAATGGGGGCTTCCATAGTCATGGGGGTAGCCCAATAGCTGGATGGTTTATTTCAGGGAAAATCCCATGTTACCCTCTGGTAAACATACAAAAAGCTATTGAAAATGACCATAGAAATAGTGGATTTATCCATTAAAAATGGTGGATCTTTCCATAGTCACGTTAGTTTACCAGAGGGTAACATGGATGAGAACTGGGGGTACCCCTATTTCAGTATTTCATCATTTATAGATTATGTTCCCAGCTATAAAGCTCCACTAGCAGCTATGGCTGGAAAGTAGGCCATAGGTATAGACCCCATTTCCATATTCATTTTTCATGGTAAAAATCCATAACTCCACAGAAATTCTCCATATCATCCCATATCATCCCCATTCACGGTAAAATAAGTGGACATGTTTTTACTGCTTGGTGGTTGACCTACCCCTCTGAAAAATGATGGAGTGAAAGTCAGATTGGATCATCATCCCAACAAAATAGGGGAAAATAATCCATTCATGTTCCAAACCACCAACCAGTTTACCATGGTTTTTTACCATGTGTTCCATCGAAGCCACCGAATGCTTCCGAGTGGCCACCAGCGCCGCCCGCGCGTGCTTGTCATGGTAGCCATCGAAGCAACGCCACCTCGTGGCGGCATTCCATGGTGAGATATATGATCTGACTGTCAAATGGAATACCGCCATATGGCTGTCAAATTATCTATCAAATTATAGAGTTGTTGGCATGGAATCTACATTATCTATCTATATTATCTAACTGTCATTGATATATTATTCCATTTGTGATTCTACGAGTATCTGTATTTTGACATATTATCTAATTGTCAAAATTATAGAATGAACTATTTGGATAGATACATAATATGAATTCAACATATAGAATGTCATATCATTTTTGCCAAATATTCTGACATTCTATATGACATAGTATCTAACTCTATTTTCATTTGACAATCTGTCTGACATAAAAATATATTCTGGCATTTTATCTGACATTCTACTGGACACATCCCCTGAGATTTTAGGCATGTCAAATATTCTGTGTTCGGGTACCCCCTGACAGACCCAGCAAGTGGGGACAAAAACATGCAAAAACGAGGTTTTCGTCTTGCAAAAACCTTCTTGTCTGTTGCAGATTGATACTTACATATACTGTATATATATATCCTCATATGTATAATTTTATATTATAATATAATATATATATATATATGTATACGTATTATCCATTTTTATCCCATATATCCAATGATCATTGTATTTCTTTCGGCCATGGACCCGAACTGTGCTCCCCAACAGCCACCAGAGCCCAATGGCTCTGGGGGTTGGCTCCAAGAGTCGTTGCAGCTCGTGGTATCCCTGGCGCGTCACAACGCTCGGCGCTCGGCGCTCGGTGCGAAGCACAACAGAAATGGGTCAAAGCCCATGGGATTTTTCTGGGAATTCATGGGATTTTAATGGGATGATAGTGGGATGACGTAATGCGACTTTGTGGGATTATATATAGTGGGACTATAGTGGGATTATAGATTGGGACTAAAATCAAATGGGATTACAACTGGATTGGATCATGGGAGTAGAATCAAATTATAGTGGGATACATACTTATAATGGGTATGTGGACATTTGAAGCAACAAAATGGATGCTGGATCTACCAAGGACACATTGGATTTTGGGAAAACAATCCGATTTGGGTGTGTTCGAAGCCGGGATCATTGTACCTCCAATTGAGGAAAACAATGATCAACCCAATTTTGGGGGTACCATGAACTAGGGTTGTCTAGTCCGCCGTAAACAAAGACATACGTGAAACATGGGACCGGGCTTTCTGACGAATTTAGGGAACCACAAAATTGAGGAAGGGCAACGAAAATGCGAAAACATGGTTTTAAATCATTTGATCAAGAGACATGGGGATATCTATACCATTTCCAATAACAAATGGGCATGGCCTCCAACTACCAATGTTTTTCCGATTTCAAACGTGAAGAACATAAAAATACAGCAACGACTCTGTGTGATGTTTCTTACATGGGGGGTTGCATTTTTCTGGGGGTACAGCAAAAAAAAATTGAATTTTGTCTAATGGAACATACTATTAAAATGACTTTGGGAAATCCCCATTTTAGGAAACCTCCACATGTTTCGATCACCACATCACCGTGAGTTTTGATCCCATACGAACCGCCGAATTTCGTGGATCACCCTTGGCCTCGTCGTCTTGAGCTCTGCTGACGCCTTTGCCTGGTGATGGTTATATAAACAGACAGGTTTCGCTACCAAATGGTGAAGCCAATGCCTCGAAAACCAACCGTGACTGGGTCAAAAATGGCTTGAAAACGCTTGAAAACGTTTAAATCATCCCATATGGGATTTACCCATGAAGGGGATGAAAAAAATGATCATGATGGGATTTACCACGGTACTACCAAATTTGGACGGTTTCAACCACCTTCAGGTGGAATGGGAATGGTTGATGATTGGGTTTGCCACTAGTGAGCCCTGAAACCATTTTAGTCTTCAAATTCCCGATCGTGCTCGTGTTCCTGAGCTTTCAAGTTGCAAGTCACATAGTAGTTCAGGTTAGATGAAATTCAGGTGGTAGGCCAAAGACCTGGTAGAGAAGAAATGAATAAATCTATAAAATCTCCAACTTTCCTGCCCAGATCCCAGCTATTGCGTCTAGAACCATAAATGTTCCAGCAAAAAAACCCTGGCATCTGCCCCAGAAAAGCACAAACCACCCTAGCAAAATTCAAGCAAGTCACCCCAGAATCTTCCAAGTAATCTTAATCAAAGTCCCCATCCCCATTTCTTCCATCGAAAAAACACCAAAATACCCCATCTTCTACAGCCATTTTTCGTCATTCACCGAACAGTGGCCGACTTCAGGGTCTCTCGCGCCTGGCAGCCTGCGCACGCGGTACGTTTCCTGCGATGGACTTGGCAAGGCCATGGTTCCCTCGGCCACCGGGCCGAAGTGATCCTCTGTCTCCTGGACCTAAGGCGGTGCAGCCCATTTTTCGTCCCTAGATGATGGCCATCAAGCCTAAACATGATGATTTCAGACAGAAAAGGAAGGGAAAGAGTCGGCTTTTAATCAGTTTATATAAATGTTGTTTATCACAATCTTGGAATTATAATCTGGTTATAATAAGTTCTTAGGTTTCCGTTGGTTTAACTATTTAGTTGTCAGTCAACTTAAATGGTAAAACAGTTCCTGGGCCCACAAACAAAGCCACAAAAGCCAGACATTTTATGCTAGTTGTGTTGGGACAGGCAATATGTAGCTGAATTGATGTCCACTACAGAATCCTGATGTTAGATGATGGAAAATTGAATCCCAAGTGGTTGATGCTTAATATGAAGAATGTGGGTAAAACAATGTCATTTTTACCACCCATGACTGGGAATGGTTTATTCATACCACCTATAAAAATGGTGATGACTGGGGGATGGTTTATTATTGTCGTTGTTGTTTTACCTACATTAGTGGCATTTAAACACCAAATGGTTTAAGGGTGACCAATTCTTCGTGTTTTTGCTCTCCGCAGCTTCAGCCAGGGACAGGTCCTTAAATTCATACGTTTCTTGTGGCTCCTTGGTGACAGCTCATATATGATCCATGATGCACTTTGTCATGCATAGACATTAACATAGTCATCCCCAAAACGATCGAAGAGCAATTCATCACTATTTGAAGAGTATTTTCTCTATTTTTCTCTCGTTGTTTCCCGTGTTCTCGTACATATTTGCTATACGACAACCATCAACAAGACCAAGGGGATACCAAGGGGCGGCTTTATATAAATTCGCCAGGTAGTAGATCTGCTGATCGTTTCTGAGACTCTCTCTGACCCGCGACGTTTGGCCTTTGGGCCTCGCGTCGATGTCGCAGATTTCGCAGAAGCGGAAGCAGGGCTGGGAGTGAAGACTGAACATAGATGCCGTTGCAATTTTCCGATGACATGAGACGTGTATACTTATATAATTACAATATATATATATATATATTTATATATATACACACTATAAACATAGATGATTGTAAAAATAATGAACACAACTTGGGACATCTTGGGTCTTAACCATACAAGATGTGTATTTCAGTAAGCAACAAGTGTAGACAGAAACCACGAAAATATGATGCTTTGACCCAACCAAAAAGGGTTATAAATTTTATAAATGACAAGAATCTAAGAATCACAGATTTTTCACCGACTACTTTGTGGCAACTGAGCGAGGCGAATATATGTTTTTTTCGATCTGCAGGATCCAACCGTTGGGGTCAAGTTCAACTGCTTTCCAGGATGCTATATATATATATTACATATATATTAAGGGAAAATTTAATTATATATATAGCATCCATGGATATTTATAATTTATATATATTACATATTTATGTATCAATGGATTGGTTTAAGGGAAAATTTACAGGAAACCCATATGGAACCCGCCATATTTCATAGGGAAAAAAATGTTTCCGGTGAAGATGTTTCCTTACATCAATCCAGTGATATATACCACATACATATCATGATTCAAACTGATCTGTATATGTTTTGGATTGCTATAATATAGCAAGCAAATAGTAGCCATCACGTTGCCGTAAACGAACATAGATATAGAAAGTCCACTATAACTCTACCTAGAACCTCCAAGTAACCATAAACAAGTGTATTTTAGCCTATAATTTTAATGCCCATGATTATGGGTACAACTGGAGGGTATCAATTCCAAGACCGCTGTGGTACACCCTGATTACAAGAGTTGTGTCTTGCATGCAACCACAGAATCTGTGGCAAAAGTTGGCATTTCACCATGAAAAAATATGTGGATACAACATGATACAACCAACAACAATAGTATAACCAGCAGAAATGGTGACTTAGCCATGAAAAATGTTGATTTACCGTCCCCGCAAACTACCATTTCGACCCTGAAAATATGTCATCTTTCAGGCCCGACACTGTGCGACACGACACTGTGCGACACCTTCGGTCCGTTTTCCATGTTGCTTGCATATTTTAATTAAGATGTGTTTTATTATACTATTCAAATCCATTCAATATGCAGCTACATATAAATCACCAACAGGTCTCTAGGGAAAAACAATGAACTGCACATGTGATGTTGATTCTATATAGGCGTATCATGGCATATCTGAAAACGGCTTTGCCCCAAAATGGCAATTTGAGTAATTAGGGGAAGTTGTGATTACACCCTGATTATTTTAGCATTTTTTTAGCTATACAGAAACGGCCCATAAAAAGATATGATCAAAATGATGCGAAAGACCCATGAACATGGTCTGGTTGGTGTGGTATACCTACCCCTCTGAAAAATATGAGTTCGTCACTTGGGATTATTCTTCCCAATATATGGAAAGTCATAAACTTGGGATTTTCCATATATATAAGACACCAATTCATGTTCCATTAATATTAGTCACTTGGGATTCTTCCCAATATGGGAAAGTCATAATCCATTCCATGGTTCCAGTCACCAGCAACCAGATATATTGTTATTCCAATTATTAACCATAGATTAACCATAGATTAACCATAGATTAACCATAGATTAACCATTATTAACCTCATCAGAGGCAACCGCCGCTCCTGGCCAACATCTTGGCAGCTTCGAAGGTGCGATTCTCCTTGTGCAGGTAGTTCACCGCATCCCTCAGCGCGAAACGCAACCGTTGTGGAAGGGATGTAGCCTCTGGTAAACGGGCTAACATAACTATATTAAAAAAAAAAACACCATTTTTTATAGCTAGGTCAATCAACTATTTCTATGGCCAAGTTCAATAGCTTTTTGTATGTTTACCATTGGGTGCACCCAAGTTCTTGTCTTGAGAGGGAGCATTGATGAGTATGACATGTTCCATAAGCTCATGATTAGAAAATAAAATGTTCCCAGCCAGCAAATTGGCAATAATTATATGGTTGTAAACCCATTGGGGTATACCGGGAAAACCTACCCAATAATAAATGTGGGGCATTGACAACTCATTAAGCAGGACCTCAGGATGCATTTCCAAGCAAAATATATAGAATAATCATACATCATATATGTCATATATCATTTATATCATATATAATTTATATCATATATATATATAGGACTCCATATTATGGAGCAATATATCATGGACTCCATGGCTCATCTTCTCGTATCGTGACCAATCTCCCACGGATGGAACAGGTACAGCAGGTGAACTCGAAGTCGTGGATTTTTTTGGTGACATAGCACGACTCTTTGTACCAAAACGGGTGTCATTTCTGATGAAACAAACACGAAACCTATGTTAATGTGACGTAAAACAACAATTTCATAAAGCATCTCCCAGAAAAATCTGCATTTTTATAGGATTTTATAGGTATATATAAACCATTGTCATGGGAATGGTTTATGACATTGTTTTACCCATATTATTGAATTGAGAAGCATCATTTTGACCCCACACCTGATGTCTTCCAAAAAGGGCCATGGCTTTCCATGTTGAGCTTGGCACTTCAACAAGAGTTCGTAGTTGTCCTCCTCCTGTCCATCTCCTTCAATGTGTTCCTGGCGGCGAAGATAGCACAGTCTCGGCTAAGAATGAGAATTTGTTCGAAAAAAACGGGTGATTACTGTAATATAGTGATGTATAGTGATGTTCGTAGTGTTTAATACTTAGTAAGTGATTAGTGACTATAGTTGCTATGATTAACCTGAGAAACTGGCTGCAGGCTACCCCTTTACGGCCATTTTTCCATTGGGAATCTTATAAATCACCATTCATAGCCAAAACGAATCAAGTTATACCAAACATGAACCCAAATTGTCCGTCCATTCTCATGAAAAATGTCCATTTTCTCTTTATTTATCCAGTTGGTCCAAACCAAAGGTCGATTTTTGAGGGATTTCCGCTTCCGCTTTCCGCTATGTCAAGCGCCAAGCTGCACAAATCTGGTCCGGCGTCAACTCTTCGTGTTCCACCACGTTCCTGCGCCGGTCGTCCAGTACTGGGAGGGATCATCCAAGTTAGCCAGGTGAAAATCAGCTAGAGATGTACCCAACCTGGTTATGACATTCACAGTTTGCCATGGAAAATGGTCCATTTATAGATGGTTTACCTATTAAACATGGTGATTACCATGGAAAATCACCATGCTATTAATAGGTAAACCATCTATTTCTATGGGCCATGGCTCTACCATGGCGAACTGCTAGTCATAACCAGAGGGTAATCATGTACGTCCCAAAAGTGGGGGCGAACTATGGTGAAAATCACCAGTTACGATTCGTGGGACGATCCTCACTGGTTGAATGGGGGTTGAATGGGGGTACTCATCTACGTTTGACCACTTCAAGGATCATCCCACAAATCATAACTGGAAAGGTAACCACCCAAAGCTGTACCCCAGATATATCTGGGACAACCAACTTAGGGGACTAATAACCAGGTTCATAGGCCACTAAAAAAAGGGATCATTTTCCAAGGACCCAACCATTTAAAAAAAAAAAAACAAAAAAACAAGCACAATGTGGATATGGGCAGATCTACTCAAACTGATACAATTCGATTTCATGGTGATCCAAGCTACAAAAAATCTGAGGCAGAAAGGGTTTCATCCCTTCCCCAAATATGATACAACCGGTAGAAAACCTGGCTTTCATTAGATAAAAACACATCCTTTGGGCCCATCGCAAAACTGCACAGGGTCCACGGTTCCCTGATGGGGATGGATGGGTTACTAGCTCCACTCAACTGGATCTATGATAAACATGGCCTGGTGGATATATCCCATGACGGATCCATGGTGCTGGTATATATGCTAACATAAATGGGGTATATTGATGGGATCCATGTTACCATATATAGCAACTTGAACTGACTTACAACTGGGGTGAAAATTGACAACTGATATTGCGATCGACTGATTTTCTGAACGAGATTACCACTACATGATCTTTCCCTCTGGTAATGACTAACGTAGCGAACTGGAAAATCACCATTTCTACAAACAGTAAATCCGCATCTTTATCGTCTATTTTCATAGGCGATCTATACCATCGCTATGTACCAAACAGCCCAAAGGGTAACATTTATTATTTACTATTTATGGGAATATTTATGGGAATATAACAGTAATCATGTTCCATTTACCATACATCTATGGGAATATAATTTCTTTAAAGTGAGAAATGGATGTCGTAAAAACATCATGGTGAAACCCGTTCGGAAAAAAAATGATCTACAGATGTAAACTCCACATGCTGCTGCTTTGTTTTAGAGGAGGGTATATTGGGGTTTCCATAGTCATGGGGATACCCCAAGAATGGATGGTTTATAAGGGAAAATTCTATTAAAAATGGCTGATTTGGGGGTACCCCTATTTCAGGAAACCTCCATAAATATATATGTATATGCATATCAAACCTGAGTTTTTTCTTGAGTTAAAACCATGTCTCAAAATAAAACAAAGATGTCTACCCTCTAGTAGTTTAAAATAGCTATGTAAATCCACCATTATTTGGAGGTAAATAATTCTAGAAATGTGCAATTTTCTATAGCTGTGTTAAATTACTAGAGGGCAAATCGTCACTTACACTCGATTTAAATCCCACTAAACCCCATACCCAGACTTTTGGACTTCCAGTCCTGACCCATGTGCGCATCAGCTTGAGGTATGCCTTGGCGAGTGAAAGGAACCCAAAAGTATCATTCCCCAGTTACAGTCAGTAGTTTAGTTTACCTATTCAACATGGTGATTTTCTATAGTTATGTTAGTTTACCAGAGGGTATAACCTATACATTCCCATACTCACATATAACTGGCCTGCAGCCCCAAGTCGAGAGAGAGAGAGAGAGAGTACTTTGTGATCGCCACAGGTAGAACATGGTAGAACCACCCGTTCACAAGGTTGACCTGACCCATAGCTGGTTAGTATGAATCCCATCCTCCGAAAATGATATTCCCCCCGAAACGACCCCCTGGTTTAGTATTGGATTGCTTTGTATGAACGGGGGGCATTCATACAGGGAGTTTAGTATTATCATATTGGCAATATGCCCATTTCAGGATAATAAAAAGATGCTAAAACACCATGTTTGATGGTTAACGATCAGCCCTTATTTGTCTCCCATACCCTACAATTAAACACATCCCAAATAGCTCCTAATATGATATCCCTTGCCTTAATGGAGGGGGGGAGTCCCCACCCTTGTTTATTTTTTGAAATTAAACCAGGTCATGCCCAGTCTAGGACTCCTCTAACTGAAAGGACCTAATTTAATATGTTTAGTAAAAATTAAACCAATGAAGAGGTAAGTTCCAGTCCACCTAAAGCACAAAAAGCCAGAAATTAAACAGAGACTGAAGCAGAGGT
>Ga0126342_10002924_pt1 | contig 27517 bp, 25 predicted proteins | sample Cyp1metagenome_FD_92528 | JGI IMG/M metagenome (GOLD analysis project Ga0126342, IMG submission 92528) | Coral microbial communities from Lord Howe Island, Old Settlement Bay, Australia - Cyphastrea 1 metagenome | ecosystem: Host-associated > Invertebrates > Cnidaria > Coral ... | reverse complement strand
GCTCAAGGTTTGAAAAAAGAGGTGCAAGGTTAGAAAAAAGAGGTGGCAAGGTCAGAAAAGAGAGGTAGCGAGGCAAGGTTAGAAAAAAGAGTTTTTCAAGGTTAAAAAAAAGAGGTAAGGTTAAAACAAAAGAGACGCAAGGTTTAAAAAAAAAGAAGGGCCCGAGGAAAAGGACAGCTAGTTTCTTGTCGGTGCAGAAAGCGACGTTAGGCACTACAGGCCGTTGCTCGGAGGCCGGTTCCGTCCTTCACTGCCATTCTGTTTGAGTGTAGCGAAGGGGCCTTGGCAGCCGTGGGTTTCGAGGCTTGCCGGCGAGCAAGAGGAAAAAGACAGCTAGTTTCTTGTCGGTGCAGAAAGCGACGTTAGGCACTACACGCCGTTGCCCGGAGAAGTACCTCTGCAGTTCCGTTGCATCGTCTTGAAGCCTGGAAGGCCGCATGTGTCAACTCACCCATACACCGTCATGGGCAAGGGATTTGTTTCAGAGCTTAGCTGCCGGAAACATGCTTGTAGGCCCGTTCCGTCCTTCACTGCCATGCTGTTTGAGTGTGGCGAAGGCGCTGTTCTTGAGCCTTGACAGCCGTGGGTTTCGAGGCTTGGGCGGGCAGAAGCAACAAAAACAGCTAGTTTCTTGTCGGTGCAGAAAGCGACGTTAGGCACCACAGGCCGTTGCTCGGAGTTCCGTCCTTCACTGCCATGCTGTTTGAGTGTGGCGAAGGCGCTTTTTTCGAGCTTTGGCAGCCGGGCGTTTTGAGGCTTGGGGGCAGGCCGTTGCCCGGAGGCCTGTTCCCTGCCATGCTGTTTGTGTGGCGAAGACGCTTTTTTCGAACCTTGTCAGCCGAACGTTTTGAGGCTTGGCGGCGGGCAAAGGCAAAAAGACAGCTAGCTTCTTGTCGGTGCAGAAAGCGACGTTAGGCACTACAGGCCGTTGCCCGGAGGCCCGTTCCGTCCTTCACTGCCATAATGTTTGAGTGGCTGCAACGGTTGCAGTGGCCACCTCGCCCACAACTGCTGGATGTAGTTTCGTGTAGTGCAGCTGTAGCTATAGGTGTAGTGTGGTGGAGTTGTGGTTGGTTGTACTGTAGTGTAATTTGCGTGGCGCAGTTGCAGTTGTAGTTAGCTGCGGTGTGGTGTAATGAGTGTAATGCGCTGTCATGTCGCGTGCTGTCGTGTGCTGTACTGTTGCGTGCTGTATAAGAGTCGTGTCGCGTCGTGTAATGTCATTAGTGCAGTGTCGCGTTGTGTAATGTAATGTCGTTGTCGTTGTGGTTGTAGTTGTGGTTGTAGTTGTAGCGGGGTGTGGTGTAGTGTAGTGTCATTGAGTGTAGTGTAGTGTGGTGTAGTGTAGTGTAGTGTCGTGTACTGTAGTGTCGTGTAGCGAACCTGCTTTTCGACCCTCTGGAGCCATAGATCATTGGAAACACACAGTGCTTCGCGACTTTTCTACCCTTTCGCGCACCTGCATCTTCTTTCTTCTGACCCTTTCTCTTCTCTGATCTTCTTGCTTCTTCCCTGCTCTTCTCTGACTCTTCCCATCTCTGCTTTTCCATATGTCCCTCTTGTCGGAAGTTTGACTTATAAACTTCCCTTGATTAGGTACATTTTGGATGGTTTGTTGCCATGATAAAGCACAAAAAGGCAAGCGACGAAAAAAGATTGCACACCTGCACCAGCGTCCAATGGTGCACTCAGTTTCACACAGACATGAACCTCCATGGGTCGGCGGCAGAGCCCTTTAATAAACAGCAACAAGTCTGGACAGTAGCTGCAAAGCAGCTTACCGCTGCCTCTCAGTCAAGTGCAAATTGTGATCAGGAACTGTTGCCTCAGTTGTGGTGGTCAAAAGCCCATGGCAACATGCAGACATGTGTCAAAAGAACGTTCGAACTCACGTTGACAACGCCAGAGACCACAGCCGTAGGTGGGGACCCGGGGTGGGGGCGATCATGACAAACAAACCTGGTTGGTTAATTCACTTAATAGCATAATAGATAACCAACAAAAAAAGTGATCATAATGCGATCAAAGAAATTGATATAAATTGTAGATCTAGCAACTCTGCTCTTGGAGATGCAACGCTGATGAGATTCTACGATGTAGATCGATTTAGTGTAGCACCAAACATGTGGCTTGAACATATCTAAAGGGGAAAAACACAGCCCTGCGTGGCAAGATACAGTGATCTTTCGGTTGACCTGGGCAGAGCGGAGACACACGACGTCTGCGTAACGCCTTGGAAACAAAGCATGACCTGCATCCAAGGGACATTCGCCTCTGACCTGAAAGCCACAGAACGGAAAATGATAGAAAGATATGGAAAGATATGGAAAGATATGGAAAGATATGGAAAATACTCAAAAGATTCTCAAAGATCTCGGGCTCCAGGAAAACGGTCACACCATGCTTCGGAACTTGGCACCCGCACTCACCATGCCTGGCATCTCATGAAATCCCTTGAAATCTCATGACATGTCGAATGATTCGAATGATTCGAATGGATTCGAATGGATTCGCATCCTGCATTTGGCTTTCCACACAGCTCTTGGAGCAGCCGCCTGATGAAAATCAGCCGTCGAGGTCCAGAGTGATCAGAGTGGTCGCTGCCGAACGATGTGAAATGCCTCGCAGCGTGACATCTGCAGAACGAAGGCAGCAAGGGAGGCTAAATAAGGCTCTTGTCAAAAATCGTCGTACTGGCCCTCACGTTCTTCCTGCGATTTTTCTGGCTCCGGTTTTGACTATGGGGCTGTCTGTTGACATCTCTTTCGCCAGCCATGGTGAACATCTCATGCATCCACGCCAGCTTTCGCGAACAAACGCAAAACCTTTCATGAACCTGTTGGGGTCATGGGCCATCTGTGTGTGTGTGTCCCTTTCTCAGAGCTTTTGACTTGAACCGCAATCATTTGTTTGTATAACTACTGATCTCTTCATCGATACGCCTACACACTTGCATCTATATACGCTGATAAACTTGTATGTTCACCATGCATCTTCAAATAATGTATTGTATCATATTATTATAGATTTCAATTAATTAATCAATAAATAAATATAATATATAATGTAATATATATATAATGTTCTGCATGTCTGTGTGTCACTGCAGTACCATATTTCTCCAGTGTTTTATCGGAGCCGGGGCTTGCCTGGGACACCTCGAGAGCCAAGGCCACTCCTCGGCTTTTCTCTTACGGCTTGGCTCAGGAGTTGCCTGCGACAGAAACGGTAAGTCTCCGTCCCCGTGAATATCCAAACGGTGAGCTCGTGGTAAAGTTGCAAATGTGGCAAGAGTGGCACATGATAGCAAATGAATAGCAAATGACATGCATGACATGCATGACATACATGCTCAGTCACTCCAAAATCACAAGGATGCCGCACGGCATTTCTTTTTGTGGCACATCACTGCAGTTGATCAAGAAAGCTTGAGAACGCTCTCGAGCATCTTCATATCCGGAGCCTTCCCCTTGCACCCAGAAGCATAGGTTTGCAGCAGTTTCTGCCTCATTGCGCTGGCCACCTCCCAATCATCTCGGAACTCGACACCGGCTGAAAGGCCAAAGGCAGCCAAAACTTCCAGTTTTCGCATTTGCTCCACTGCTGCGGCCTGATTCTCCTGAAGCAAGTCACCAGAAGCATTCACCAAGGAAGCACGACATCTACTTCTGATCAAGTCGTACATCTCGGCATTCGCTTCCTTCTCCTTCAATCCGAAGGCTTCCCTTGAGGCGTCAATGCCATCAAACTTTTGGTCATCTGACAGGTCGTCATCTTCCAAGACTGCAGTGATCTCCACCTTAAAAAGTGACCGAAGTTGCGGTCTGGAGAGCTCCAAATCGGTGGCCACTTTCAGGTCCCATTCCTCAACTTCCGCCCGAAGAGCATTCAGATCTTCTGGGGCTACGGAGGGCTTGTTCAGAAGCTTCAAGACCTCACGGTGCAAGTGGAATCATGTAAGATCATGTAAGATCATGTAAGATATTGTACGTAAGATCATGTAAGATCATGTAAGATCATGTAAGATCACCATGGCGAATTAGGAGTGGCATGGTGTGGAGATGTTTTTCGGAGAGCTACAATCAAGTGCCCCGCCGAAGCTCTACCCCTCCTTGCCCTAACTTAATTACTTAGCCCTCAAGAGTCCTGCTTGAAAACAAGAGCAAAGGCAACTTGGAAGAGGTATGTGATTACATGTGATTACCGATGTTTTCTTACCTTTCTTACCTCAAGAGGGCTGCTTGCAGCAAGAGACCTTATTCTGAAGCAAGCTCTTGTTGGCAACCTTCACCAAGTCCTGCAAGACCTCCTTGTCGATTCCGAAGAACATGGGTGCCCAATCTGTCAGCATCGCGACATCATCTTTTTTCAGCTCGCCTTGCTCCATGACCTTGTTCTTGATGAACATGTTGCACCATCGCGAAACCATGCGCACTACAACCTTCTTCTGCATCTTCGGACTCAGACCAAGAATGCCACCAACAATCGGCTTGGCTTTGGTCCATTTCTCTCGGGAAGCAGTGTCCTGGCAAGTAATGGCGTTCCAGGCAAAGATGCCAAACATTTCCTCCTTGTTCTTGTCTTCAATCCACTTGCCAACTTGGACTGGATATGCTTCTGCCCAGTCTTCATCCAAAGGTTCCGGCACTTCCTTCAGGACCTTGTTCTGAGTGTAGAATTCTGCCACTTTGCTCAACTCCTCCATGAGCTTGAAACCACGAACACCTTCCAAGGGCGGGCTGTCCTTGATGCCCAATTCAGCTCCAGTGCCATCTGCTGTCGGGTCATCTCCAAGATCTTTGCCACGTTCCTTGTTCAGTTGAAGCAACGCTTCTTTGGTGTAAGTCGCTTCTTCCCAGGCATCTCTGACGGGAATCATCATCTCCTTGATCCGCTCCTCAATGACACCATAGAAGATCGTCTTTGCATCTTCTTCTTCAAGGCCCAATCGATCTCCCAACTGCACCAGGGCTTCTTGCGCCTCTGCTGCTATGACACCAGATCGTCCAAGGGCTTCTCGGACGCTGTGCTCATACACAGAGGCAAAGGCCTTCAAGTGCATTTTTCGCACGCTGTCCTTCTCCAACTCCAGGAAGTCCCTGATTTTGTCCAAGCGATCTTTTTCACTCGCCTTCAGGACCTTGCCACTAAGCTCCTCAATAAAGAACTTGTAGACTTCCAAGGCGCTATCTTCCACAGCAATGTACGGCAGCTGAAATTTGGCAATCGAATCGCTGACTTCAGGCTTGAGCTCAGCAAGTGGTTTCTCACTCTCCTCAGCCTTTTTGATGCAAGACTCATAGAGATCCTTCAACCTCGGTTGGAACAGCTCCACCCGCGCCTTCTCAGTGTCCTCCTCTGAAAGCTCCAGCAAGCGAGCGAAGTCTTCAGGTGAAGCAGCTCCTGCTGGTGCCTTGCCCTCCATGGCCCGCTCAAAGAAAATGCCATAGAGCCTGCGTCCTGGCAACGGATCCGCCGTCAAAGTAAGTGATGGATCTTTGATTCCTTCCACCTCAGTGGCCTCTGCAGGATCAGCCAGCAATTGACTCAGCACAGGCTCAGAGGTCTTGGCAAACTCCACCATCTCATCCATGCTGGACAAAGCTTTCTCAACTTTGTTGCGTGAATCCTTGCACGCAGTGTTGTAGATGACACGGAGCCTTTCGCTCAATTCCTGTCTCACACGGAAGAACTTGGAAGAGCTCGCGTCATCTTGATCAAGTCCAGCAGTCTTATCCTCACCGAAGAGCTCAATGGAGACCTCCCTCACCCTCTGAATGGCCTCTTTCTTGGTAAGCTGGAGTACTGCACAGAGTCGGCCCATCTCATAACGAGCTGCCTCCTCAGGCTTCTCTTCTGCAAAGATCCTTTCAGACAAAAAAAGGAGTTTGTTTGTGGCAATTTTCATGGGCTCGCCCTCCAGGCCAGAGTAGCCCTTGGACACAAGCAGCTGTGCAGCATGCCTGTGCGCATTGCCTGCCACAATGCCATCTAGCTCCAGGACCTCCTTCAGCCTTACCAACATAGCAAGTTCATCTGCATTGTGTTCAGGTACATCCAAAAAACTCATCAGCAGCTCTTCATAAACTCTCTGCAAGGAGGTGTTCTCCCAGGTCTCGCTGAGACGCTCGTTTGGCGGAACGCCAAAGCGTTTGCGAGCGCTTGAAATCAGGGTGCGTAAATCCTCCATCGGCATGTCCTCCTTCAGGTGAAGTGAAAGCAAGCGTGCCAAGGCACATCTGGCTGCATCTTTCTTGGCTTGTGTCAAAAATGCTCCCACCAGGGTGCCCAAAAGGCAGCCAAGGGAGCCGGCCAAGAATTGAGCCAGGCGCGTGTGCTTTGGACACAAGGCGGCCGCAAGAATTGAGAGCAGCGGCACGGCAGTGTAGGTGCTGAGAACTGACATTGGCATTGCTGAAGGAAGATTCGCAAGCACCTTTCCAGCTCGGTTGGAGTTTTGGAATAAGTCCTCGAAGAGCTCTGAAGCATCCATGGTCTTTGGCACTGTTGGTGCTGTAGTTACTGAGGTTGAACGTGTTGAACGTGTCTTTCGGCCAAAGCGCCCACCATAGCGGCTTCGCCACTTGGCAGCCACCTTGGCGCCACACAGAGCAACCACCACATTTACTTTGGACCACCCATAGGGCTCCGAGGATGTGGAGCTTTGTGACTCTCGTGGCAGTAAAGTCTGCAACTCAGCCGTGGTCGAGGTCAAAGGCTTCGTGCCGTGGTAGGCCGCATGTGAAGGCACGAGGAAGCAGGGAGCACCGGGAGCACCCTGAATCTTGGTGGCCATGACGGCCGTGACGAGTCCTCCACAGGCCGCACCCAATCGCACCCAACCAAGGCTTGAGCCCGAGAGGTCGGAAACAAATGATTCGAAATGATTCGAAGCTCAATGACTCAACAGAAGTCGGCTTCCAGTGACTCGCAACATCCTACAACGCTACAGACCAAGACATGACACGTTGAGCTCTTTTCAGACAAGTGTGGCTTTCAATTTATTGCTCAAAACCCCTTCGAGAAGCTCAGCCTGCTGCTGCTCCGCGCGATTGTCCTGGTCGCTTTGTTTTCTGTCTTCTGCACACTCGGTCATGACCGGACATGACGCAATGCCACGCAATCCCGGCAAACGGGGAGCCATTGCTACTGTTCCTGCAGACTGCAGACATGATTTCTGTCCTCCAACCACTGGCGAATCTGCAATTGCAGCTTCCTTACCTGAATCAAGTTCAGGCCGGCCTGTCGTCGGCACATGGCGTCCAGTTTGACATCACATGACATTGACGTGTTGGAAGTCTCAAGATGCACCAGGACATGCCAAGACATGCCCAGGATCCATGTTTCAACCCTAAGACATGTCAGTTTCATTCAATTTCATTCAATTTCAACATCAATCCTTGCACAGCTGGCCGGTCAGCGGTCAACCATGGTCGATCATGCGCCTGCTTCAGATCTTCATCGTTCAAAAAGGTCACATCCGCGCATTGTCGCACGCCCAGCTCCTCCAGTCGGGAGGTGAATGCATCCAGCTCCAGCGAAGCCTGGGTCGCAACTGGGTCACCGGGTCCCAGTCCCATCGCCCCAACTTGGGGATATAATGGGGAAATGATGGGGATATTATATGAAAATATCTAATGAGAATACAAAAGTGATATACATATATATATATATATATATATGTGTGTGTGTGTAAACATGTATATGCGTGTGTGTGTGTGCGTATGTATGTAGGTATGTAAGTGCGTAGGTACGTGGTATGTATGTATGTATGTATGTATGTATGTATGTATGTGTGTGTGTGTATATGTGTGTATGTATGTATGTATGTATGTATGTAGGTACGTACGTACGTACGTACGTACGTACGTATGTATGTACGTATGTACGTATGTACGTACACGTACGTACACGTACGTACACGTACGTACACGTACGTACACGTACGTACGTATGCATGCAGGCATGCATGCATGCATGCATGCATGCATGTATGTATGTATGACTGTATGTATGTTATAGTAGTGGTATGTAGTGAAACAATAGTAATATTGGGTATATAATGTTAATATAACATGATATAACGGGATACTAATGATACAACTTACCATCAAACTCTTGGTAGCTCCTCGGCTTGCAATAGGAAACAATGGGAAGCAATATGGATACCCATAGATCCTTAGCTCCCTCCTAATCAGCCAGTCAAGCTTGCTGCCAAGCTGCCAGAACACCTGTGAGGGATCTGTCCATGGCTCAGCTGTTCGCTTTGGCTGGACATAAGTGCTGCGGCATGTGAAGCTGCGACTGTCTCACATAGAGCCCCCCACTCAACATGAAGTTTCTCTGCAGAAAATGTTCCCCACCTAAATGGGTCGATAATGGTCGATATATTTACCCCAGTTGCCTGCCAAATTCTGCCCTCCAGATGCTTGGAGCACTCCAGAAACAGGATGAAACAAGGGAAACACAGGTCCCTTGTGCCTCTCCGTGGCGCCTTCGCCTATCACAAAATATCCCAAACGAATCCGAATCACGTGATTCGAATGAGACACGGCCCAAGTTGTCGTGGGAAACAGTGGGAAACAGTGGGAAACAGTGGGAAACAGTAGCCTGAGAGACACGGAGTTCGAGTGTCTCAAAGACACTGGAGGCGAAATCGGTGCGCCTTTACTGGCCTGGGCTGATGCTTTGAGGCTAGGTGGGGGCTACCGCCATGCCTGATATCATCTGGTGCAACATAATCAACATATGTCGATGCCAGATTTCGCGGCCCGTTCTTGTCTTCTTTCTGTTGAGTTCCCTACGGCTGTCATCCTCACCGTGAATTCCTGCGGCAGTAGTGACTTTTTTGACTCTACAAGTCTATAAATAGACAGCATCGAAGGCCAAAGGCTGTGGAGGTTGTGAGAACCATTCCTCCAATTCCTCAGTCCTACGGTAGGAAGTATGGCTCTTAGGCACAATTTGCGTCAAAGAACCAACAAAATCCATCAAAGATCCCACTGCTTTTGCCTCATCTTGCTGTGGCGGTGGCAATGGTGGCGGTGGTGGCGGGGGCAACGGCCTTGTTATGATGCGCTCACTGGACTGAGCTTCATCTTCATCGCCAGTTTATCCAGTTTGAGGTGCAATAAATTGCAACATTTAAAAAGATATCGTAAGTATCTATAAGCATTCAGAATTCATCTGGCGATGCCAACTGCATTGTGAACTTGCTATGCTGAGCCTGCTGAGCCTCTCAGGATGATCTGCTCTGAGACCACTACGCCATGGGGTCAAAAGGCATCTCCATGCCCATTGGCATCTCCATGCCAGCTGGCATCTGCATTCCCATCTCCATGCCGACATCATTCGCATCATCGCTCCTATGGCAAGTTTCCAACACACTGCACCCTGGCATTCTCAAAATCAAAACCCGTCATTCTGAATGCAAAGGTGGCTCACGCCCTCCCCGGAGGGGAAACGGGTGATGATTTTTTAAGGATTGTTTATTTTTTTAAGGATGTTTTTTTGTTTTTCAGTCTGGGGCAGTTTTCCTTGCTACTTGCAACATTTTGGGGCTAAAATCTCTGATTTGCGTGCTATTTGCTGCATTTTGGAGCCAAAATCTCTCTGATTTGCGTGCTATTTGCTGCGTTTTTGAACTATGATCTCTCATTTTGCATGCTATTTGCAGCATGTCGGAGCTGAAGTCGCAAATTTGGGTAGCTAACATCGTAAATTTGCACGATAATTGCAACATTTTTGTTTTCACCAATTTTCCCATGGTTTTCAACGATGTCTGGATAGTTTTCATCGCTTTCTTGATCGTCTTCAATAATCTTTCCGTGGTTTCAAAGATTCTTTAGGGTTTCTTCTAGGGTTCTTGAGGGCTTAGGGTTTCATTTAGTGTTTCTTTATGTCATTGAGGGTTTCTTTAGGGTGTCGTTTAGGGTTTCTTTAGGGTTTCTTTTAAGGTTTCTTTAGGGTTTCATTTAGGGCTTCTTTAGAGTTTCATTGAGGGTTTCTTTAGGGTGTCGTTTAGGGTTTCTTTAGGGTTTCTTTTAAGGTTTCTTTAGGGTTTCCTTTAGGGTTTCTTTAGGGGGTTATTTAGGTGGTTATTTAGGGTTTCTTTAGGATTACGTTTTTGGCTTCTTTAGGATGTCATTTGGGGTTCATTTAGGTCTTTAGGGTTTCATTTAGGGTTTCTTTAGGGTTTCTTTTAATTCTTTAGGGCTTCATTTAGGAATTTAGGGTTCCTTTCGGGTTTTATTTCGGTTTTCTTTTAGGGTTTCATTTAGGGTTTCTTTGGTGTTTCTTTTAGGGTTTCTTTAGGGTGTCGTTTAGGGTGTCTTTAGGTTTTTTATTGATGGTTTCGTTATTTTCTTACAACAGCATGCATACAAGCTCCTATACTCTATGTCTGTAGTTTTTGTGCAGTTTACATGATATATATATATATATATAATTCCATTCAATGTATTACATGAAATGTTATATGCAAACTACAAATACTAAAACCCAACAAACGCGAAGAGTCAAGTGAAGTGAACGGCCAAAACCAAAGCCAAGTGAAACCAAAACCAAAAGCCAAAAAACAAAAGCCATGAGCCATAAGCCAAGTGAAGCTAAGTGAAGCCAAGTGAAGCCAAAGCCAAAAGCCAAAAGCCAAAAGCCAAAAGCCAAGTGGGCACGCAAATGGGAGATTCTAGCTCCAAAATGCATGCAAAAACACAGATTTTAGCTCCAATATGCAGCAAATAGCAAGGAAAGCTGCCCCATGCTGCATGCTGAAAAACCAAAAAAAAAAAAACCTTAAAAAATACAAAAAAACAAACTCCATTCTGCTCTGCAATGTGGAACCATCGTATTCACCCTGATCTGTCCTGCTTCTGTCTACACCTGCCAACACGTTGCATGTTGGCAGCAAATCAACTGTTTCCAGCCGCAACCGGCCTTCAGCAACCGCTTTGGGCGCGGCGGTGGCATGGGCCTGCCCCAAAAGCAGAAGGCCACGAGGATGATGAGATTTCAGATATTTGGCTTTCTGAAAATTGTTGTTTCTGCGGTGACGTACAGCATTCGTTATTTTCATACGGAAAATAAGGGACAATTATGATAAAGCGATATAAAGCGTCGAATTCGGATAGCCTATTTTCAGACCCTTTTGGCTCCGTGCCAAAGCTCAACAGCCAAGGGACTGCGGACAGAGGCAGTTGCAACAGTTCATCTGAGCAGAGGACCAAGTTGTTCAGCAGCTCCCTGGCATTAAAGTTACTCAAAAACTCGATTGTAACAAGGGGGCTTTAAGATGGCATCTCTAAGCTTGCTCCAGAATCCAAGAGCTACATCTCTGGGGCATGGGCGGCGGTGGAGGTGCGGACGGCGGTCTGGGCATCCTTTCGGGAGCAAAACTCCTGTGGGCTTATGACAGATAGACAGATAGATAGCCAAATAGGTAGATCAATAGATAGCTAGATAGGTAGATTCTTAGGTAACCAGATATGATATATAAATATATAGGACAATTATATAGATGGACAGATGGACAGATTGCAATCTCTTGCTCCAAGCGGCCGTGCACCCACCATTGGCCGGGGCGGCACTGACCTGAACATGGCCAGGAAGCCAGGCATAGCCAGCCACTTTTTTTTCCGAAGCCCCGCCTGAGGGGATTCGGGCCGCCAGCGGAAGACCTGTCGCTCAAGTGATGAAAAGTTGGTGAAAGTGGGTGAAAGTTGAAGGCCAACTTGTCAGTGGATTCCAGTGGAGTGGATGCTGAAGTGTCACCCGTCTGAGAAGGCTGCGATACGCTGCCACCTTCGCCACCCCATGGCCTTGGCAAGGCGCTGCCCCTGCCCCAGTGGTTTCTTGCGAAAGGATAGCAGATCTGAGACCAGCTGCGGAGCACGCGGAGGTGGAGGCCTGGGGCCGTTGAGCCTCAGAAAGTGCGACGTGAAGTGTGAAGTGTGAATATTGATTGATCATTATCTTTTATAGAATATATAGCGCACATATATTATGTATATGTATTATTACTATGATATACCTCTATATGTATTTGTAATATCTATATCATAAATATGTGTGTGTGCATGTATATGTATATATATATGTATGTATGTATGTATATGTATATGTATGTGTATATGTATAGTGTATAATATGTAACTCTATATATATATATATATCGATTATATATATATAATGTTTACATATATAATTATAATAATAATAATACCTATATTTTGTATATAATATATGTATATGTATATATATATGTGTGTGTGTCATTTTTATGTATATATATACACCATATTTACCTATATATAAATATAATCTCTATATATATATGTGTGTACAATATCTATATATATATAATATCTATATATATATATGTGTGTTATATAATATGTTGTACTATATACATCTATATAGTGCATGTTAATGTGCAATATCACGTTTCCAGCAAGCCCAAGACTTCAAAATTGTTGGGACCAAACCACCAAGGCCCACACGTCATCATCAGCCGAGGCCGTACCGCTGGCATCTGCAACAGGCTGATCCCATGCTGTTCCAAATGATGCAAAGTGGGCCCTTGAAGGTGTGCCCAAAGTCGACACACCAATGAAATCTAATGATTTTTTCAAATCCTGATCCCAGCCCTGTAGCCTGCGCCGCATCTGAACCTCAGTGCACACGGCTTTTGCTGATAGCTTCGAGCGAGCTGGGAAAAGCATGATGGAATTTAACTTGTGGGAAAGCCCCAAATTTGATGGTTGATTGTCATGTCTCAAAATTGAAATGACAATTTTGGGTATAATGTGTGTTCTTATTCCTCATTTTCAGGCATATCCACAGTTAAACTGAAACTGACTCAGCACTGCACACGGGCCAGATGTTGGTGCCACGCCGGGTGCCTGTACAGCGAGATGGGTCGAAGTCACCGAGTACTGGAGCTCTGGGGTTTTGAGCTCGGCGAGTACCGACGGTACCGAGCCCTGGCCTGACTCTGAGATTCCCATGACGGGTCCACACCTCCAGGAATGGAAATCAATGGAAATCACAGCAAAATGCATCTTTGATCATCTTTGTATCCTATTACATCCTATTACATCCTATTACAATCTATTACCTGGTCTACCTTCTACTGTCTGCGTAGGTGAGACCTCTTGAACATTTGCAGCCAGTGCATTGTCGGCATTTTCAGACCTCGCCGAGGGTTCCTGGGGAGCTGGCCGAGCTGGCCTAAGTGCGTAGGTGTCCCGGCTACCTCTCGGCAAGGCAGGTCTGGGCAGATCAACAAAGGGCTTCTGAAGCGACAGAATAAACAAAAGAATCTGAATTAACAGATGTAATCAGGGTTAAATTTTGGTGAAAGGATGTTAAAGGTAAACACTCGCTGGTTTCAACAGCCTGAATGTTAAGGGAAAGGCTAGGGCATCGAATTACCGAAGCATGCGACAACAACAATTGCACCTGCCCGGCTTTGGGGAGGTGTGGACGCACAGGCACAACCCGTGGCCCTGCCGGGTGTTTTGCTTCCGGCCTCATGCGATTTTTTTTAGAAACAAATCACACCAATCTCCAAGGTGCAGATCTCATGCTGTTTGGCAAACTGCAGGCAAGTCGCAGGAATCCTGCGTGGACCGGAGCTGAACCTGCAGGCGGAAGCCAAACATTTCATGAGTTTGTGGTGGAGTTGGGTTGATCTTGACCCCTTGAATAACTCTGAATGTCCCTGGTGTATCTCTAGAAGTGTGCCGCTGGCACAGGTTGACGCTCGCTGAGATCGCCTTGCCTGGTTTGGCTGCGGCACTCTCTTCCTCACAACACAGCCAAATCGACCTTCAATGCATTCCACCTTCAACTGAGAAGTTTAAACATGAGACCACTGGAATGACACCAGCTGCTGAGGTCTGCACACTGGGGCCTGCCATTGCAAACATGTGCAGAGTTCACTAACATCTTTCCGTAGAACTACAACAGGAGAACCATCCTGATTGAGAACCATCCTCAGAAACATCATGAAACGTCGTCAATGTTCAGAACATCTCACTGCTCGCCTCCTGAAGGCACCAGCTGCGGCGCTTCTTTGCGCATGTCCTGGCCAAGAAAAACAAAGGTGAAGCGAAGAATGCCGTTGCTTGACTCTAGGGTGGCCTTAAACTCATGAGAACCCTGTAGCCCCTGTTGAATGGATTTCATGATAAACAATCTTATCTTTACGGTGGTGAACCCTTTTTCAATGAACATAGCAACATTAGGATCTTCAATACTTCAATACATACATATGCATACATATGTGTATCTGTGTGTGTGCATACATAATTGTAGGTACCTAGATATGTATAATGCATACATGCATATACACATGTTTCCAATATGTTTCATGTTTATATGCATAATTATGTATATATATATATCTCTCTCTGTGTTTTCTTTATTTAAGGAATACAACATGTATAGATATATATATATATATATGTATATAACTATGTATATATATACATACATTATATACATATTGTGTGTTTGGGTGCGGCATATGAGAATGGAAGCATATCGAATTGTTCCAAAGATGCGTGCCCGAAACACAAATCAAACGATGATGGGCCAACGGCTCCAGAGTGACCATGCATTGTGTTTCATCAGTGAAACCAATTCGTATCAATGCGTCTATTTCCGAATGCGGAGGGGTCCCTTTGACAAACCCAGATGGATTTCCCCCTTTGACAAACCCAGGTGGACTTCCAGAAATGGAAAGTTCAAGGTGCTCACACCATAATGATTCTGCACTTGCAAGTTGACAAATAATCCTCCCTGCCGTCTCATCAGAATGCTGCCACAAAACCCCATGCTGTGGCTCGTTTGTGGTGCTTGTAGTGTGGCCGATCTTGGCTCCGCGTGGCCAGGGGCTCCACTTTCGAACGACTCCCTGGTCCCTGGATTCCCTGGTGGTGATTTCACTTTCGAGCTCCGCCTGGATCCCCATGTAGCCAACTTGTGCCTCTGCACAGAGATTCTTCAGTCGACTTTAAGTGGATCGCCAGTGGGTAGGGTGACTATCATTGACTATCATGACTATCCTAAGTCTTAGGAACGGCATAATTTCAGAGGGTCAATTAATGATTTCATGCTTCATCAATATCATCAATCGTATGATTATATAGAATGCCGGTCATTGAAACCATGTAATATATGTTTAATGATGTTTAATGTGTATGTTTGCATGGAAATGCAAATGGGCATGGGAGAAAAAAAACTCAAGCACCCTTGTATTGTGTGCGTGTTTGATCATTGCAGTGGCAACATGCCTCATATAATCATGCAGAGTGCCAATAGTTGATAGATGTTGCAGCTTGGAGGTAAAAATTGCTCGTGGATGGGGTTATTCTTCAAAGTATCCCCGTCATGAGGAAATAGAACGTCAACAGAAACTTGCTTGACTATTTGAAGAGAATGCCCAAGAGAATGACTTCTGAATTCTGAGTTTCTTAGTGTTACCATCTGGCTTAGCCAAGACATGCTGGTTCCAGTAGAGACTCCATGCTTCCTGTTCCAAGTACAGTATTGGTCTTGACCACTTAGCCTATAGATATCTATGCCATTTGGTGCACTGGCTTTTCTCGAGGTTTCTCTAAGACTCTAAGCGTTTGTGCCAAGGGCCATAAGGGCCATGAGGGCAATAAGGGCCATGAGGGCCATAAGCTCATCAATTTCTGAAGCGCTATCCCGTTCATCCCATGCTGATCCCATGACTACCCTGATCTACCCATATCACCAAGGCGTACGGCGTGCTTGAGTGACAGGACAGTGACAGGACATCATTTGACACCAATCCCAAACCAGAATCCTGGGTATTTCATGATATTTCATCATATTTCATGATATTTCATCATCATTGGTATCCTTGGTACAACCCAGAAGTTTGCAATGACACGTGCTGTAAAACAATGCGCTGGATTCTTCAGGCTTGACAGGGGACAAGGTCAATTCCATGGCGGTCCTTATCTGGGTTTCTCGGAAAATTGGGCACCCCGCCAAATCAAATCAAAGGTTTATCATCATTTTTTGTGATTAACACATATATATATATATGTATACACATACATACATACATGCATACATATATATATATATACACATACATACATACATGCATACATATACATATATATATATATACGTGTGTGTGTCAAAACCGTCATTTTAGATTTTAGATTATGTTAGATCATTTTTAGGCTATAGTATCCACCATTTTCAGACACGCCTTACCTTGTGCTTGGTCTGAAACTGTGCACCAAGTGTCCGTGTTAACTGTTACCTGTGACCACAATTTGTCAGGGCCAGGCCTGCCAGGAATCAGCTGCCCAAGTTGGGTCCTCTCTCTATGTCGACATAGTGAGAGAGAGAGAGATGGATGGATGGATGGATAGATAATCTGTATTGCAAATAGATGTGCATATATATATATATATATTAATATATTATATATATATATTATATATATATTATATATATATACACAATTACACACACATATGCAAGCCATCACATGTCGGTATTTCCCCCGGCCTTGGCCCGGTAAAGAAACTGGTAGGTTCGTACATGATTGATATTGATTGATATTGATTGATCATAGTTTCTGGATTCAAGGAGATACGGCTTCCGTCGAAGCCACTCTCCTCCCACTCGTCCATCGCAGGATCCTGGCGGAGCTAAGCAGCGAGACGCGAATGGATCTGTGCCATCAAAGGCCATGCCTGCCACGTGTCATCAAAGTCAAAGTGTTCCTGCCATGGCAATCGGGGGTTGCCCAGGAGCTATGGCAGCTATGGTGGAAGCGCACCTTTCTAAAAACAACTTGCTCTGAAAACTTGCTCATACTTGCTCTGCAAATCTACAATAATCATCAATAATCTACATGTGCATACGTTGCATTTTGACTTCAACCGCATTGCTGCATTACCTACAAACTTTTCTGTCTGGAGTCTCCTGGTGCCCACGACTTGTGACTTCTGACAATGTTGCCTTCCTTGTCAGACTGGTGACTGTTCCCACCTGTTCCTGCATTGATAACTTCGCGGTGTTTTCCGCTGCTTCGCGAGCCTGCGCCTGATCAGATTCACTTGGGGACACATTGGGGACACGGTGCCAAGGGACGGTGCCATCAAACCAGTCGCGGCTGCAGTTTTCGGTCCTCTAAAGCCTCAGCAGCTCCTGGCTGACAAAGGATAGCTGCCTCCTGCGGGAACAGCATAGCATGGCTGGGCAGAGCTGGGCATGGCAGCAGCTTCTCCTCGTCAGTGAGCCAGGATGGCCGCCAAGCCTTAGGCCTCACCACAGCTGGGTATAGAAATGTATAGAAATTCAGAAGTGGTTTTGACAGTCTCGATTTCATGCTACCTTCGGTGCAAAAAACTGAAGATTGTTTCGGAAAAGCTAAGTGCCCCAACACTGCTTGCTCCACCTAGAAGGGGAAGTCTATTGGATTGCCAGCGCAGATACAAGCTTTGAATTGAATCAAGTAGGACGGTCACACTGCACTAGGATTCTACTTGTTTCCGAGCGCTCCTAGCTCACAGCTCAATCTGCCAAACTCCAACCAATATGCGGGCATGCGTTGGCTCCATATCTTCCCAAAGGCCTCTGGGTCTGGGACTGGGTGCCTCAATCCAACCCGAATGCCCAAAGTAAGCATTGAACACATCACTCCCAAACATAGTGCTACTGGATAAGACGGCACAGATCTCCCACGCAACAGTGTAAGCGCTGCTTCTGTCCAAGTCGTGAACGCACAGAAACCAGTCGCCTCCTGCCAAACAAATCATACAGTCTGTAGACCTTTTTTTGCTTTTCAGGTATGGAAAATAAACTCAGCTGTCTGGAGGGCACAATTCAGGCAAAGTTTTGAGCAAATTAATCACTCTCCCAGCAAAGATGGATGTCGTGTGCACGCCTGCGCATAGCCACCCAATTGAGCTGGCCTTACCACAGTGCCGAAGAAACATTAAACAGTCATTGTACATCCCTTGCAGCTCTGAGCTATTGCATAGTGCAGAATGCTACCCATCCGCCCGGCCAGGGCCACTGCTCATCTAGTGCCTGAGGGACCACTATAGCTAGCAGAATGAAGCAACCAAACCACTTTCCAAAGAGCATTGTCGATGCCCAGCAAGGCCAAATGAGCAGTCCTGTCCATCTCTCTGGCCCCCCAGCACAAGAACAGGGCAAATGGAGATTCTGAATCTGCACTTTTGCTAAGCCAAGTGGATTCCTTGCCCTACCCGCCATACCCACAAGGCCCGTGCTGAGGCCATCTGACTTCCCATGCTGCTACCTTCGAACCGCTGGAAGGTTGGTGCAAACCCCTTGGAACCAGTAGCAATGGACACACCAATCCTATCAAACTTGAAGGATAATTCGCCATGCCTGGGGCACTTGGAGGCGGTCTCTTCGCAAAAACCTCATGTAGTTCATGGGGACCAAGGGCAACAGATGGCAACGGACATCTACCCAATTAGGGTTACCCAGACAAAAATCGTGGACCAAACTCAAGAAAGTCGGACCCCTTCTGACTCAGAAAAGCTGGGCCAAGAACTGGTACAGGAGCTTCCCCGGCCTCAAAACACTGCGAGGTCAAATACAATCCACCAACATTCACAAACACGCGGAGCATATATTTTATCATATTTTATCCATCTGGGAGGATAGGTGATAGAAAACTGAATGTCCAGTTTTCTGCTACCTGTTTCACAACCTGCGAAGGTCCACTCACTTCCTCCCCATGGGAACATATGGGAACCAAGGGGCTGCTTGTAGCACACCAGTTGGAGGAGCCTCTGGCAACAGCTGCACCCTTAGCTCCACATAGCTCCACAGCTTTCCGATGTCTTGTGCATGCTCGATCTACCAGGCTTTCTATGGCTTTCTCACATCTGAGTCCGCTGCGGCTCGACCTGCCAGGACTCCGGGAATGGAGGCGGTCGAAGGTTTGCACACAAAATATTTGCGAACCTTCGAACCTTATGAACCTTCATTGAACCTTGTGAATCCTTATGAACCTTTCCTTTCCTCCTCTTGGGGTTCTGCGACTTTGTGTGTCTAGACCCTGCAGATATCTGGCAAACCCCCGCATCTTCACGAAGCATCCGCCTTGACTCCAGTGGTGAGGGAACGCCATGACTTTTTTCCGGGCCATTTAGCAATCCTCCAGCTGTTCACCTTTTGGAGTGCTGGGCAAGCCGGAAGAGTGGAATTTAGTCCCGTTTGCTTTTGCAAACAGGAACTGCCAACGAGTGAAACGCAACAACTTGCTGGAAGGTTGAGCATTACCCATTTTCAATCATAAATGCTGCTGTTGCGACCCACAATTCCAACTGCAGGTGGGATGCGCGATCCAAAAACAACGAACAATGCGTTTGCTCTCTCAAATGGCAGGACGGAATGTTGAAGAATGGGCAGCTACTCAGCTACAGACAACCTTTTTGGAGAAGTCCAGCACAATAAACCGAACTACTGCTGCTGGGAACGGATTTGGGTTTCTAAATTCAAGAGTATAAGTTGTTCAACAATCACAAGGGAAATGCCTTTCTCAGCCCAAATCCACGTTTTCGTTACTTAGACAATGTAACCAATGTACATTTCAAAAGAGGAATTCGAACTACATACCACCGAGTAAGTCCTTCAGCGCCGAGAACTTCTGAGTGGACCTCAGCCACAGGACACCCGGGAGATGTCTTGAATCCTGGCCAAACCTGGCCCCTTTGTACTGAATATGTACTGAATATGTATTTCAATGATTTTATCATATTATCTCAATATATATATATATTGCTCTAGGTCCAAACTCCGAACACATGTTCGTGCGCGACGCGTGGGTATCATTCTGTCACATGCATGACAGTATGCTACATACATATCACCGGAGGAAATGAGCAGGCCTCTCTTGACTCCATGATCGTGACAAACACTGTGGCATGTTTCATGCAAGTCTGAATGCAAGCCCCCAATGAATCATCCAATTTCAGTATGTCCAGCTTCTGCTAGGGTCAGTCGTGTGGCTGGAAGGCATTTTCTCTGTTGATGCGGTAGGCGAAGTCTTTCTCCTGCGCTTCCTTTTGCTCCAACCTGTGCAGAATTGCAGAAAGGCCGTCACCTAGTAACCCCAAGGCAAGTACCAAATTCCCAGGAGGACATGCCAAGGTATGCCAAGATACATTTTCCGTGCTATATCAACCTCAGCATCCACGCCGCACATCGCAAAAAATGATGGCTCCGTCCATGGAGCCGAGATCCATGGAGATCCATGAGAAGTCGCGCCTTGGAGACACCGAGGCTCTGACACCCTTGGGCGGAGGTGGCTCGGCCAGGACAGCCTTGTGACAGGTCAATGTTGCCTGAGTGTGAGCGAAAAACAGATTGCAAACGAAAGGACCCACGACCCACACGAAGCACATAAAAAATCGTTGATAAATGAGTTGTATATGTGGTATGAGGCAATTGTACATGGAACCAGCCTTCATTGCTTTCACGAACAACTTTCGGACAAGGCACTGCCACACGAAGTCCCGTGTGCCAAGATTTCGGTGACCTGCCAGGACTGCCCTCATCAGATCTCTTTTTGGCCTGCTGCTTCGGTGCCTCATGGCATCACAACGATCAGTGGCAGTGGGACTGTGCCTGTTGCAACTGTTTACCTCCCTCGTCACTGAAAGAAACCAAACGATGACGACAACATCCGACAACTATGCAAAATCAACGCGGAAGTCCCTTTCCCAAGCATCTTTCAACACAACAATTGATAATCTGATATTTTCAACCCTAGACTTGGATGATCATCGTGCGACAAAGCTGCAACATAGCGCCGAGCAAAGTTCATGAGCGCTTCAGCTTCGTTCTCCAAGACCCTGCCATGTTGGAATTGCTACGATTTTTTGTGCCCGGCCCCGCCATGCTGGGCCATTTACAGTCATCATTATTATTATCATATTATTATTGTTAACAGTAGTCGTATATTATTGTTAATCATTTATATATGGGGTGGAAACATGTCAAAAGACGGAGGTTGACATCATGACATCATACTAGTAGCCGTCAGTAGTCGTGGTCGTCAGTAGTCTCTCTCGCTTTACTTCATGCAGGAACCCAAGGACAGAATGCCACAGCCATCTGCAGCCATCTGCAGCCATCTGCAGCCAGGTTGCTTCTCCTCTTTGATTTCCAGGCCCAGAGCCTCTCTGATATCAACTGGCATTGGTGGAGGAGCCGAACGGATGGCTTTCAAAGCCCTGTAGTACAGCTCAGTATTCTCCTTGCAGGAAACAAATGAAAAATCACACGCTGAACACAGGCTGCACCAAATTGCGGCTGCTGTGGTTCATGCCAATTTGACAGCCACGGCACCCGTGAGCCAATGAACAAGGCAAGGCAGTTGAAGCATTCCTCCATCCTTAGCAAAAGAAGCGCTGGAAGGAGCACTCTTTGGTTCGCAATGGTTCACCAAGTCCACTGTTTTGAGCACTTTCGGGTACAAAGAACAACAATGACCAAGCTGACAAGGATCTTGCGACGCAGGTCCACTACCTCAACCAACAGCGACAGTCCTTTTGTCGTAACATGTAGCTTCCGCTTCTGCAAGGGCAATTTCTGGGGCCAAGACATGCTGAGCCAAAAGGTGACATCGCTGCTCACAAGCTTCCATGCGCCTCAGGCTATGGTTGGACGGTTTTTGGAGGTCTCCTGGAAGGATTCGGATCGGAGGCCAGGCTGAGCAATCTGAGCAGATGGCTTCATTAAACTGTCTGACCAAAGGGCCAACTTGGTGTAGTCCTTTGGATTGATGTCCTGCAAACTGCCGTGCCCGGCACTGCCCGGCACTCTCGCTTACAAATCATCCCACAAACACTAGCAGTCACTAGCAGCACTAGCATGCAAACGTCTGAAGTCCTCAAGCATTGAGGTGATGCCTTGCACCAGCCTTGGCACTACAAAAATACCACCTACAATTCGCTTGGAAGGTACTTTGATGTACTCTGACAGCAAGTCATCTTGATTCATCAACAGTATCTGACCAGAAAAAAAGACTGAGATCTGTTGAGATCGCATCTGCCAAGGTGCTCTGTGAAGCTGACGTGGCCACCTGATTCACGGCTTCGCGAGCCCCGTAACTGACGTCGTAACGTCACAACTGGCGACGGAGAAGTTGCTCAGCTCCCAGCGACCACTGAGATCGAAGAGTCGCATCAAGTTTTCTGAATTCATCACTGGCACCTGTGGCTCGTGGTCAAACTTCCAGGAAAAAACAACTGCAAAAAAATGTCACAACTCAACATGCAAGGAGCACCTCCAAATGGCGGAGGATCTGAACGAATTCCTGGAAGTCAACACGCAGTGATGAAGTGCTTTGCCATCTGGTCTCCCTTGACACTTTTGAGCCACATGTTTTTAGCTCAACAGATGCGAGTAGCCCATAGTAGCCCCACCTCATTTTCTAATGCACGGTCCAGATCATCCTGGGTCAAGTCACCATCACCATCCTGCGAGCCGTGACAGGATGCCATAACATTTTCTGAATCCATATCAAGACATATCAAGACCACATTACAACTTGAAATTGCTTCACTGTATGAGGTCTAAGATCCTTGAATTGGTCAAGGGTCTGTTATGTGCAAGTTGAGTGAAAACAATAAAGAGCTAAAGAATGGGAAAAGTGGTCGGCAGCCTCATCGACAAGGAGTAAAAGTTTCCGGGCACGAAGGCCAGAGGAGCGGCCTCAAAGGATCCAAGAGCAGTGGATTGGACGGATTGGATCGCTGATTTATCTACATCCTTTCGATCATCAAGCACTTATATGCACTGTGTATACGAAGGCGCTTTATACATTATATATATATATATTACACGCATGTGTGCATCTATATATATATATATATGTGTGTTATATGTCTATATATGCCAATATAATATACTATATAGACTCTATATATATATACATATTATGTATACCGTGCCTGAATTGACCAAGTACACATCCCAAAAGTCTTCACCAAGGCACGATTCTCACGATCAATTTCCTTGAGAGCTTTCTCGAAGGCCCTAGATGACTCCAAGGAGTCCTGCACGATATTCGCGATGATGGAGGTCAGCAAGCCAAAGGTCGTTGACAGCAAGAAGAAGGCGAAGAAGACGAACTGAGAGCTGCTAGGCTGCCACATATTCCACATGAACAAGAAAGCCTTCACAACGAAAAAAAACTTCAAACATATTTAAAGGCAAAGTACTGGGATATAAGATGATATAAGTAAGTCGTACGGGTTCTATATTCCGGGCTGCATTTTTTCGGGACTTCTGTCAGCCAAGAAGCTAATGCTGGATATTGCAGGATCACAGGCCGACCAATGTGATTGGCCCATTGTGCATTCGTTATGACTTGGATCATGGACAAGAAACCTCAGCTACAGTCTAATCAATCCCAAAGTTCTCTCAACATTCCCCGATTCTGCGCCACTGGTTTGGTTCAAGGTGCGTGTCTTGGTGCATCCAAGCAGCTTCTAACAATGTTCCCGAAATACTCCCGGTTGTCAAACGACATGAATGGCTCATAATTCACCATGGGGTTCGTACCTCAGGCTACAACCGGCTGCGGACGGGCTGCGGACAGCACGTCCTGTGGAGCTGAGGAGGTTGCTTCCATTCCACACCGGCGAGTTTCCAATCACCTGCACGGGGCGGAGTTCAAAACCCGCAACGTCATCCCTTTAGGCTTGGTTGGGAGCAGGATCCCCATAAAATTGGCCCATAATATGAAAATATAGTAAAATATATTGATATAATCTGTAATAGGCCAAGGAATAGAAGCCCCCACGATCATCAATCAAGAGTTGTTTTGGTCACTGCTACAGAGGCTTCCGCCTGCCGCGTACAAGCACCAGCGGCCCAGGCGATCACAAAGAGGAACAAAGAGACCCAGGCCAAGGTCCTGAAAGGTCATGGCTCGCGGCTCCATACGGAAACCGCATGTCTATCATTGTGGCATACCTCACAATACCTATCTGTCTAGTCTATACAATCCAATCTAATCTATTCTGATCTATTCTATTTCATTCAGTCTATCTATCTATCCCTTTCCCTACTAGAAACCTGTTCTGTTGGCATTTGTTCTCAAGACTCTGACGAAGAAAACGCGGAGAAAGAAACCAAAACACGGCATCCAACCTGTTGCCGCTGGAGGCGGATGGAAAAATCTTGGTGCTTCGGGGCAAATATCAACAGACATCAACAGCTAGGTCAACGCGTTGCCCTCTCCTCGCAGCCTTGCCAGTGCCGCTCAACAGTACCACCAGCTCTTTCGACTTGTGCATGCGCTTGAAGGCTCTAATCAGGCGCAGCAACCTCGCCACAAATCATACCACGAAGCTATTCGCAACAAGACTCCTAAAATCTCCTAAAACTTCTGCCCCATGGATTCTGTGTGGACAGTGGCTTTGGCCCAACATCCAAAAAGCCAACATCCAAACAGCAACAGCGCTCACAGCCGGCCTAAGCAATCGAATGGAGGGCAGTGAGCGTGCCATAGAGGCACCGGCAGCCATTCTTTCTACAAAGGTAAGGAGGACCAGAGCAATGTCCAAACCTCAGACTGCAATCAAGCCGACAAAAACACAACACATCCACAAGGTGGGTGATGACTAAAAATGGAATGATATTCCAAGAACCGTGCCATCATCAGCCTGCAACTTCAATTCCATCATTTTCTATGTTCTAAGCTTGGCACATGTGAGTGCATCTTTGATTGCCGTCAAACCCCGAGCCAGGAACCGGAGGAAGATTTCACCTAGTCTGGTAGCAATCCGGATCAGCTGGGGAGGATCGAGATTTCAAGTGAGTCAGAATGGCGAAGCATCACAGCAGAAGCAAAGCCATGCGGATCTGGAGGAGACTTCCTACCACAGCTGTCACAGCAGCTGCCGCTCCAGTGGCCCGCAAATCTTGTTGCCAAATTGCCACATTTTTGCCGAGCTGCACATGTAAATCAACAGAAAACCATTGTTGATGATGGAGAACACCCAAGTTGAACCACTTCCTGTCAGTTCCAGCTCCAAGCCTCAGTTGCGGTAAGGTTTTTCAACGGCTGGATCCAAAGGAGTCAAGTGGAGCCAAGGAGCCGATGACCACAGAGTTAGCCAACACCACTCCAGCCATGAGCATTGCAAAAAATTGTGTCTCAACCTTAGGCGTGGCACGAGGCACGGGACAGCATGACCGTTGCAGCACTCACCACACCGCACAGTGCAGCAGACCTCAAGACTTTGTACCATCACGTCCAAGGCGCAATGGGAACAGCTTTCATGGATTCTTGCAGCTGACGGTCCTGTCTACAGAAGACACGGTGCAACAGCAGCTCCCCCCGGACAGCAGGAGCCCATCCGCCACAACCAATGGCACCTTCTGTCTTTGTTCCTCCTCCAGCTCCTCTAGCTCTTCTTGGAGCCTGGTATCAGCAGCACTGGTTCAAACAAAGGAAATACATGGTGGCAAAGCGATGTAGACGGGAGAAACCAACTCAACTGCCCACAGTGCCGGTGACATGCGCAACATGCCAACGCGAGACAATATTGCATCCATCTCTGCGTCTCCCAATGTCCTTAGCACATTCCAGCAAATGAAGCTCATACAACAAAGCCAACACATGAGTTTTGCTAGAGGGAGAGCACGCCAGCCCACCACTGCTTTTAAGTTCAAGTAGGGATGGTAGAAAGTCAAGGTATGCAGGTATGCAGGCAAATAGTCTGTGCTAAAGATCCGGACGATACCAATCAAAGATTGCAACCGAGAAGATTCAACACAACCACCAGTAGATCTCTTTCTCCATGGAATTGATCAAGTGAGCATGCTTGGAAAGGGACAGCTACAGTAGCAACCCCGCACGGCACACCAAGCGAACACCGAAGATAGAGAAATGAAAGCATAGCAAATCCATGCCCCCACAACCCTCTTTTGAAGCAGCATTCAGCATGTCGGCAGCATCAAGGACATGAACAGATCCCCGTGCCATACACCCCAGCAACCTCGTGCTGCATTGCATCAAGTGATGGTGCAAAGCCAAGAAGCCACCCCCACCCCGCAACTTCCACTTAGTAGGATCGAGACAGGCCAGGTCCAATACGCACGTGCCTCCAACGACTATCGATTCTCTCATGCAGTCTGTGCAAACCCATCATTCAGCCAAGTCACGCAGTCCTCAGTAGCAAGCTCATCAAGTCTAAGAAACAAAAACACAACAAGCATCCGGCCAAGTATAGGCAGCACGGCGAAAGAAACCAATTTGAAGAGTTCAGACACAGAAGGGGGATGCCAGGAATGCACTGCAGTTTGCTTCGACCAGTCTGAACGAGTCTGAGGCCAAGACTTTGTCATTCGCGCATGTCGATTGTTGTGTGCCCGTGGCTCGTCATCATCGTCCTGCACCCAACTCGCAGCCGTGGCTTGGCGTGGGTTTGGGGTAGACTCACAGTAATGTGATGTGGCCAACCCAAATGCCATAAATACTTTATATATTATATTATATTTATATTATATCATATCATATCATATCATATTATATTGTACACACACATACATACATATGTGTAGCATAAACCTTCAATCTTCCTTATATCTATAATAAACTCCTTATCAACCTCCAATTTTGGAGGTTTCCCCTGTCCCATTTCTGGTGACCGGGGGTCCTCAACCTGTGATGCACGATCATCACGATCCTGATCTGAAAAGGAGGGCCTCAGCATGTGGATCCTCTTGCTGCGTGGGCGAAAAATAAATGATTGAATGATATTGAATGATTGGTCTGATTGGATTCATTGTAACAAAGATATACAAAGATGATATATGCAATACGTGCTGATGACACAGGACTTGTGCGCGTACGAGAGATAGGACTTGCACACCGTAACTCCTAACTCATGTGGAAACCTATGACATCAGGTTGAAAATGGTTGAAGTGCATGCTTTTGCTCTGGGCTCGAGTCTAGGACCCAGCCAGGTGGGCACAATTTTCACTGAGTTCTGGATACCACTGCTACACACAGTTGAGCAGGCCAGAACAGGAGAAACCTGTTCCGAACTGCTTGTCCGATGCATGTGCCCGCATTTTTTCCGGTGTTTTTTCGACCACATGAGATAGGATAGGACCCAACAAAATTCGTGAATGCAAAATGTGCACAAGATGCATCAACATGCAATCTTCGAACACAGAGTATGCTGTGAAAGAGTGCAGTGTTCCTCACAAAGATAGCGCCTCCTCTGAAAATTCGATGTGTGGATATCTGTATGTGTGTGTAGAGATTGCATATACGCACAGATATTGTGTATGTATATATATATATACTATGTGCGTGTGTGTTTGTTTGTGTGAATTTGAGCTGAGTGAAGACAATGAAGTTTGACGGCGGTGTTTTTTGTTTGTCTTATTTTATTTGATTTTGATGTGGTTTCCACTTCGCATCTTTTGGCTGAATAGACCCAGGGTTCAGGCCGG
>Ga0126342_10002923_pt1 | contig 27517 bp, 26 predicted proteins | sample Cyp1metagenome_FD_92528 | JGI IMG/M metagenome (GOLD analysis project Ga0126342, IMG submission 92528) | Coral microbial communities from Lord Howe Island, Old Settlement Bay, Australia - Cyphastrea 1 metagenome | ecosystem: Host-associated > Invertebrates > Cnidaria > Coral ... | reverse complement strand
GAAGAGGGAAGGAGCAAACACACACCAACACACCTAGCCCGGAGCGGGCGAACCCTGAAAAGGCAAGGGAAAAGAAAAAAGCGGAGGCCGACGGACACGGACCAAGACCAGCGGAGGGGGGGGGAAGACGGAAGCGCCTGAACCAACCTGACACAGCGAAAACCTACAAAAACCTCAGCACGCGACGGAACCGACCTACCTGGGGAGGGAAGAGAGCATGAAATAGGGGACCAATGGGGAACTAGTTGGTGAAAAAACAGAAAAACTGAAAACAGGACTCAGTTCCTAACTACCTAAGAGTCGTGCGTTATTCCCTTTCCGGGACCGTGGTCAAGTCTTGCCCCAATTTGCATAAACGGCTTTCAAGTTCCAGCGAATTAGGTGCACAATATGTTTGACCTCACCAGACAACCAAAAAGAAAAAATCACCACACCTGCAAGCATGAACCTGCCTTGCTGTCGTGACCATTTCTCAAAAGCTGAAGCTGCAGGAAAACCGGAATTTCTGACTGTTCCGCACGGCTTCACTCCGATAGACAAGCATTTCGGCGAGGAACCCTGGGACCACAAGAGCAGCGGGACAACCCTAAAAGGCTGGAAAACCGCAAGGCCACCTGTTTCACTTTACTTAAACGAATTACTAATTCAAAAGTGATAGTTGGGTGACGTGTGTGTGTGTGTGAAATTCAAACGTGTTGGTCAATTCAAACGTGTGCATGACGGTGAGTATGGGTGTCTATACACATTATAGATGGATGGATAGATAGATAGATAGATAGATAGATAGATAGAGATTATATATATAATGTGTTATGTCTTTCAAATTATATATAAAATATTATGATTTGGTATGTGTTAAATAAAAGCAAATGTAAAAATGACGGCGGCATAGACCCCAGATAGACAAGATTTCAGAGAAACCGGTGGATGTTGTTCCGCAGATAAACCTTGTCATCCCAGCTCATTAAGCAAAACAAAATTGGTTGGTTCAGCGCAAGAGGCTTTTCAAACCATCCATGAAATTCTTGCACATTCAGCGCAAAACAAAGCGAATCCATCCGTTTACACAACATGTTTTTTCATGTCGATCCAGGAGCAAGTGATTTACACAAACACATGTTCATTCCGGCCCATGAAGCGAATCAAAACAATTGTTTTTGTAGATTTTTTTTGGTGTCGGTCAAGCATGCAAAAGTTTTGCACAAGCACTGTTTGGTACCGGCCCACTAAGCAAAACGATGTCTGCTCTTTCCACGCAATGCCTTTTCCAGTTCCATTCGTTTACAAAAAACTGCACAAACACATTTTGTTTCCAGCCCATCAATTAAGCAAAACAAAAGGATTACCCAACCTGGCAACTCAGTGTCCAACCGGACCCATAGGTTCCAACCTTTCCAAACCCGCAGCTCTTGGACATGGAAGCCCTTGTTTCAAAGGTTCGGAAGCAGGGGTTCCAACCCTTGGGACCAAGGCTTGAAAGCATAGGTAGTTCCAAATAGTTCCAACCCTCGGTTCCTATTGCGCACTTTTCTTCATGTCGGTCCAGCCGTATCCGGCTCATTACGCAGAACAAGCGCTTCTCGTTCTGCGCAAAATGCTTTTCATTCCGGTCTATGAAGCGGAAAAAAGGAAAGCTGGACTAATGTACTACACAAAGAGTTTTTGCCGGTCCATGAAACAAAACAAAGCGAACATGAGCGACCCTTAACTTTTACACAAGACATGTTTTCATGCTAATGGGGGAAGCAGCTCTTTCACACCATACCCTTTCCAAACTTTGCCGCCACCGTACCCACAGCCAAATTTGGCCACCGCACTTTTGCACGGCAGCCTGCGCAGCACCCTGCGCAGCACCCTTGCCAAACCGCACCCTGGACAGCATCCTGCGCTGCTGCAGCCTGCAGCACAGCACCTGTGCGAAACTTCGCAGCACTCTACGCGCCCCCTGCTCACTCTGGACAGAATCCTGGACAACACGCTGCAAAGCTCCGCACAGCACCTTGCACAGCGTCTGGCCAAACTTCGCCACTGCACCGTGGAAAGACAGTACCCTGCCCAGCGCCTCTGCATCGCTACCAAACTCTGCACACAACCTTGGTGCCCCCCCGTGCACGGAACCTTTCCTATCTGTTAACTTTGGCCACCGCACCTTGGACAGCACCCCGCACAGCCCAGCACCGCCCTTCGACAGCACCTTTGACAGCACCCTGCACAGCACCCTGTAAAGCACGAGGCTGAAAAGGTCGCCACCGAAGACCTGACCTATGAGAAGCAAAAACCTCTGTATATAGCTTGCCAGCTGTCTGGGAGAGATATATATATATATGTATATATATATGTATATATATATATGTATATATATATATATGTATATATATATGTGTGTGTGCCTTTACAAATCCAAAACCAGCATTTTTCTAGGGTTTGCTCAAATACCCGGGGTTTACACTCAGAACCTGAATTTTTCCAATATCTTTCAAGTCTAAATGTTGTTCATGCTGATGCGTTTTTTTCCCTGGCGAACTTCACCGTTTTTGCATGTCAGACACGGTCGGCCATGAGTTGGCTGGCACAACCGTGCATGCAATCCCACCGAAACTCCAAAAAAACATGTGTTTTCTACCGATGTCCCTTCACAAATTACATTCAAACCTTTGAACATCCAGTGAAATTTTAACCATAAAAACCCTTACAAAAAGTGCGGGTTAGCACGGGTAAAGTACAGGTCTAGTACGGGTTCTGTACGGGTTTGAAAATCCCGAGGTTTTGCAAAGACCTAGGGTTTTCCCAGAAATACTACGGGTTAGTTTAGGACGGGTTGAGTACGAATTTGGAGCAAACCCGAACTTTTCCGCATCAAAATATGATAAATCAAAATAAAATAGGTATATAACTATCTCCTGGAATTGAAAATGGCGCTGGCCTATAGGTGTGGTATCGGTTTGGTTACCATATATAATTTTTCAATGGTCACCTCATTACTTATCTTCAATCCCAAACCCAACCATGCTGGTATAACAAAACCCAACCATGTTGATATAACAACATGGAACCCGTACATTATCAAAAGTGGTTTGTCGAGTCTTGAGCAAAAGGCAAGGGAGAAACCCACAGTTTTCAAACTAAAACCGTTTTTTTTCATGAATTCCTGGAATACCCGAGGTTTGTATTTAAACCCCAAGAAAAGTCAGGGTTAAGGTTTATTAGGTGTGTATATTTATATATATATATGTTGAGTTGCTTAGCGGTTAGGTACGGAGGACCAAGAAATGCTTTGACCAAACCATCGTGGGTCCAGATTGTAACAAGCGTTTCTCACCAAGACCCCAAAAAACAAAACGTTTCTTTCAAAATTATTGCCATGTTCACCGAGGTTTCGGAATTACACCAGGTTTTCACCAGGTTTCAGAAAACCCTAAGGTCGAGAAATTGCCCGAACTTTACCTAAACATTCACCAGGTTTTGGAAATTTCACCAGGTTTTCACCAGGTTTTCCCCGGGTTTTCACCAGGTTTTCACCAAGTTTTCACCAGGTTTTCACCAGGTTTTCACAATGTTTTCACCAGGTTTCACCTCATCAAGTTTCTACCAAGCTAAAAGTGGCAAGAAGGCAGCTGGTTTCCGAAGAAGCGTTTTTTCCCTTTCATGTGATTGCGAAAAATGTAAGAAGCGTTTTGTCTGTTCTCCCGAAAGCACAAACCGCTTCTGTGGAACCAAATATTGGTGGACCCCTGGAAAGCTCTCCGTAAGCAACTTAACATATATATATATATATATATACGTATATATAATTTGCATATCTGTGCATACGTAGTATCAGCCCAGATGCCAGGAAACAAAAGAAACTACAAATAACAATCATATTTTTAAACTGCAGACCAAGTTTGCATGGACCTGCTTTACCTTCTGCACCTTCATGGAGCCAACAGGTCATTTACCTTCATGCCAGTAGTACCGCACAAGGCGGTGACGGAAGTTTCAAAAATAGGAAACCTATAGGAGAGGTTTGGTTGTTGTGACGCATGGATTGCAGAGCGAACCCACTGATGGATCGAAAGGTGGTTGGAATTGTGTTTTTAAGTGGCTGCAACGGTCACCTCACCCACAACTGCTGGATGTAGTGTGGTGTAGTGTGCGTAGTCCAGTTGTAGTTGTAGTGTACCTCAGTGTAGCTGTAGTTGTGGTGTATTGTAGTTCTAGTAGTAGTTCTAATTGTAGTTCTAGTAGTAGTTCTAATTGTAGTTCTAGTAGAAGATCTAGTTGTAGTTCTAGTTGTAGTTCTAGTTGTAGTCCTAGTTGTAGTTCTAGTTCTAGTTCTAGTTGTAGTTCTAGATGTAGTTCTAGCTGTAGTTCTAGCTGTAGTTCTAGCTGTGCTTCTATTTGTAGTTCTAGTTGTAGTTCTAGTAGTAGTAGTAGTAGTAGTAGCAGAAGCAGAAGCAGCAGCAGGTGGTGGTGGTGGTGGTGGCGGCGGCGGCGGTGTAGTTGTAGTTGTAGTTGTGGTTGTGGTTGTAGTTGTAGTGAGTAGCGCCTCGTAGCGTAGTGTAGTTGTAGTTGCAGTTGCAGTTGTAGTTGTTGCTGTAGCCGTTGCTGTTGCTGTTGTTGCTGTTGTTGTTGTCGTTGTTGTTGCTGTTGTAGTGATAGTTGTGGTTGTAGTTGTAGTTGTAGTGTAGTGTAGTGTGGTGCAGTTAAACGTCAAAAAGTTGTCCGAACCCGAGTTGCTTTTAACATGTTGACTTCGAAATATGCTTCGCGCCAAAGCCGCGTGCACTTTTTAAACATCTCAACTTCCAAAAGCGGTCCAGCACTGAGGCGTTGTTAACATGTTGCTTTCAAAATGTGCTGCGAGCCGCAACGGCGCGCACTTTTTGAACATCTCAACGTCCAAAAGTGCTGCGGAGCTGAGGTGCTTCGTACATTTTGCCTTTGAAATGTGCTTCACGCGGCCGCGACAGTTTGCACTTTCTGAACATCTCAATGTCCAAAAGTGTTCCGATGCTGAAGCGCTTTTAACATTTTGACTTCGAAATGTGCTTCGCGCCACAATGGCGTTCAATGTTTCATCTCCCTGGAAGCCCAGGACCTCAAAAAGTACGTCCTTATGAAAATCCGTAGAAAGTAGGTTACAAAAGTACGTCCATGTAAAATCCTCATGACATACCTTTTGAGGCCTTATGGCTAAAAAGGAACGTTGCTATAAACCTCCTGTTGATGTACCTTTTGAGGCCTTGTGGCTAAAAAGGAACGTTGCTATAAACATCCTGTTGATGTACCTTTTGAGGCCGTATGGCTAAAAAGGAACGTTGCTATAACATGCTGTATCATGCTTTAAAACATACGTATATAGCCCTTTTGCACATCAAAAGTTTGCATCCAAACCCGGTATTATGTATTGGGGTTAAATACAGCGTCCGAAAGAACAAGCGTGTGCATGCATGCATCGTGGCTCCGCATTGCAAAGTGTGCATTTTTTCAAAATGAAGAAAAATCAAAAATCGTGAGTAATCGTGAATAATCGTGAGTAGGACCTCAAAATGTACGTCCCTAAGGCCCTAAAAGGTACGTAAAGGACCTAAAAGGTACATATAACGGCTCTAAAATTGTGAGTAAATCGCAAGTAACCGTGAGTAAATCGTGAGTAATCGCGAGTGAATTTTCCTCCATCACATTTGTTTTTTTTAAAAAATGTTGGGCCATCTGATTGAGTGGAGGGAGCTAAGGAGCTATGGGAATCCACATGGGAACCAAGGATACCAAGAATTTCCCATCATTCGTTGCTATGAACATTCGGCTGTAGAACAGATTACATTGCTATAAACCCTCGGCCGTGGAATCCAACAACATTGCTATAAACTCTCGGCCATAGAACCTTGGCATTGCTATGGTTTCTCGGCGATGATCCTTTTTTGTGCCACTTTCGGCAAGGACTCAAAAAAGTGCGGCCTTAGGATTTTCAGGGTCTCTCATCTGACCAAATGGCTCCGCACCCGCGGCTTCAGCGAGCCTACTTGTCAACCCTCCGGGGCCACAAAAACACTGGAAAACACACAGTGTTTGGCGACTCTTCTTTCTTGTCGCGTGCCTGGATCTTCTTTCTTCTGACTCTTTCTCTTCTCTGATCTTCTTTCTTCTTCCTTTCTGTTCTCCAATTCTTCTCACCTCTGCTTTTCCATGAGTCCATACTGTTGGAAGTTTGACTTCTAAACGCGTCCTGCGATAATGAAACCCGGACATTCCGATGTTTGCAGGCTACATCAAGATTTAGGTTGTCAAAGGTTATATCAATTTTTACGTCAACAAAAGTGGTATCTTCTCAAAAGCCAGGATTATAGGTTGTCTACTGGCTTTGATAAAACCGGGTCTTGGTGAAAAGGGGGCCATGGACTGCTTACGCAAGGGCTTTTCACAGGAATAGTACGGTATTCTTGTGGGTCGAATACAGGATCTTACGGAGTTTCCTGCGTTTTTCTTCCTGCCCCGTCACCCCCAGTTTAACCAAACAACAGAACCAGAAGCTGCCAACACGAACCAGTTTCCATGTTCTTCCGTCTATACCATATTTTAAAACAAAGATAAAAAAAAAGTGTCTCTCTTCGCAAAAGAGACGGCCGTACCTGCCAGCTATTTCCAAACAAAAGGAACGGTTCCAAAACCGACCTAATTGGCAAAAGACATATTTTGACCCTTCATGCCACTTTTCTTGAAGATCAGCTTAAAAGGTGCATACTAAATGCACGTAGGGGGGACTGCATAGGATACCTTTCATCAGTTAATAAAGAAAGGACGGCGGAGGAAGTACCACAAAGGAAGTTGCATAAACACATTAACCCCTGATTCTGCAATCCCTACAGCAGTGTTGATTCTATAACTATAACCAAATGCGACTGCAAATAAACAAGCTGATTCAGCGTCACCTTGCCATGGAAGCATTTAATTTATACATCCAAATGGCAATTAGTGGTAAACTTTGCCCCCTAGGCCCATACCAAAGAGGCAACATCATGTCAACCCCGGATTCACAAACCCACAGTTTATTTCCAGGCATTTTTGTCTCCCAGAATCGAGACAAATTGTAAATGGTAACCTCCGAATGTAACTGTGGGTTCTTCAATCTGGGGTTGACATCGTTCACAATCTTCAGCCGCGCTACTGCACCACTAACGCTTCTGGGCAACGGCCGCCGCGCCAAAATTTTAGATGACAAGAGCTTGCGAACTTGGAGCCAGTGGTCAAGCCGCCGGAAGGCGATGATGACAGATGGGTAAGACATGTTTCAGGGGCAAGCGGCGCAAGGATCAGGAACAAAAATCAAGGTGCCATAAATATTATGAATTTCAAACAAGTGTATTATGTGTAAAATGATTTCTGTAAAAACAAAGTGACCGCAGGCGCTACTTCCCACGCTTTGGTCATTAGGCTAAATTTGAATGCCTTTTATTACGTTTTGACAATTTTCTGCACAATCTTATTTTGGACAGTAAATGTGTTCTCATTCCCCACATGCCAGGTGAGGGTCTCTAGGTTTTATCAGAGTTACTTCGTCGTCCTTGTCCTGCGAGCTCCCAATCTCAGTGTGGGCACTGCTGGACCTCAACTGCAAACTCCAAATTGCAGTGGACACCGCCGGACCCGACTACGAGCTCCAAATCAGATGTCAGTGGGCACTGCCGGACCTCAACTACGACTCTAGATCGCAGTGGGCACTGCTGGGCCTCAACTGCGAGCTCCAGATCTCAGCGCGCACTGCCGGACCTCAACCGCGAGCGCCAGATCTCAGTGGGCACTGCTGTACCTCAGCGAGCGCCAGTTTGCAGTGGCAGTGGGCACTGACCTCAACCGCGACCTCCAGATCTCAGTGCGCACTGCCGGACCTCAACTATGAGCGCCAGATCTCAGTGGGCACTGACGGACCTCAACCGCGACCTCCAGACCTCAGTGGGCACTGCCGGACCTCAGCCAGACGCCATGTCAGATAGAATGCCAGAAAGAATATCAGAATAGATGCCACACAGAATGCCAGAAAGAATGTCAGAGAGAATGTCAGAACAAACGCCAGAAAGAATGCCAGAATGATGCCTGAAAAGATGCCAGATAGAATGTCAGAATGCATTCCAGATAGGATGCAAGAAAACATGCCAAAATGCCAGAAAGCATGTCGGAAAAGACAGAAAGAATTTCAGATTGAATGTCAAAGTATGCTAGAAAAAATGGCAGATAAAAAGTCAGAATAAATATGCCATATATACTTCAAGAATCTTCCAGATGGTATGTCAGAAACTATGTCAGAATAGTGTTTCAGGGTGAGGATCACTCGAAGAACCTATTTTTTCTATACCTGCAGGTAACAAACAACAAGCAGCGCAGCGAATGGGTGTTCGGCAACTTCCGGCCTATTCCTGATAGTTCCGGCACATTCCGGGTATTTCCGCCTTTTTGCCTTGTCATCATACTGACTGACCATGCCCAAAGCATTCATTAGAGCCTTGCACAATCTGCATGTATCTTGGCATGCGTGCATGCATGCATGTGACAGTGCGTCTGTGTGTAAGTATGTATATATATAATTATATTTATTTGTTTATCTATATGTGTGTATGTGTATGTATGTGTATGTATGTATAGGTACGTCTCTATATGCCTATGTATGTCCATGTATGTATACGTATGCCTATGTATGTGTATGTATGTGTCTGTATGTCTGTGTACGTCTATATATGTCTATGTAGATGTATCTCTCTGTATTTGTATGTATGTCTATGTATGTCTATGTGCATCTATGTCTCTGAATTCGTATGTATGTCTATGTATTTGTATGTATGTCTATGTACTTGTATGTATGTCTATGTATGTCTATGCATGCATGCTTGTATGGATGTATGCATGCATGTATGCATGCATGTACGTATGTCTGTATATAATATTGTATTTATGTGTCCATGTACCAATGCAACTATGTATCTATGTAGCTATACATCTATCTTTGCATGTATCTGTGTACGTATGTATGTATGCATGGATGCATGCTTGCATGCATCTATCTATCTATCTATCTGTCTATCTATCTATTTATCTATCTATCTATCTATCTGTCTATCTATCTAATTATCTTTGTAACTATGTATATATTTATACCTTTTTATCAATCCGTGCATGCATGCATGTATGCAACTGTATGTATGCAATAAAAATATATATATATATATGCAAACATACACATATATAATTATATAATATTATTTAATTATATGTGTAGAGATGCGGGTTTGTCAGAACATGTTGCATATCCGCAAATCTGCCAGTACAAAAATACAAACATGCTGATGCAGGTCCCAAGGCTCTAATTTTTTTGGAACATCTTTGGGGCGACTCGCATTCCAGCACCCAACATGGGGAACGACCACATGGCCGAATCATGGCCATGAGGTGGCCATGACTCTGACCCGCTCCTCTCTCCACCCCCCCACTGGCGTGGTCTTAGCGCTTCCAGCGGGAATGGACTGGAATTTCGATGCACCCTATCAAATCAAGGGGGTAACCACAAAAAATAAACTAGTGACAAATGACATCAAACGACTGTCAAAGTTGATGTCCCTTACAGTGGACTGGTGGCTTACTACTCTTGGGTTAACATTAGATTCCAATAGATTCCCGTGCATATATCCTGTGGCAACTGTTCACTCGCAAATCCATATTTTTTGGGTGGGGAAAAACGCGGAAACGTCATCAAACGCCTCATCCTTGGGACTATGTCGGTCTCAACGGGATGACGCATTCCAAAGCGGCAAAATTTGAAACTCGGCGCTTGCCCGGTGCGATCCAGAATAACAAAGCTGCACGAAAAGAAAGATGTTGCTATCCTCTTTAAAAGAAAAAATGCGTCACTCAATCTAGCATCATTCTGTGGACCCGTTGAAGGGAAAATGCACAGGACCCCTATATTTCCGTGGGAAAAAACACGAAAAAACAATGGCCTCCTGCAGATTTTGAACCCATCCCATGAGCAATTCACGAACCTGAAGTAAGGTCGGGCGACTCCTACAGACCCATGTCTAACCAGCATCATCTACTGTGGTGCTGTGGTGAGGGAATGATAAAATTCACACAGATAACATTGAAAAAATATGAGGTGTGGACACAGTGATAAGACAAACTTGGAGAATGAAGTTCCAGATGCTGCGGATATCCTCGCTTCAAACCATTGGGTAACTAATTTTGACTTAAGATATGTACATCTAAGGATAGACAAGTGTATGGATAGGTACTTAGAAGATATGAGAAGAGAAATATGCGTGCAATTGCGCGCTCTGCGCGAATACACTATGTACACTTGACATCAGACATTTCTACATTTTCTCAGTTGTAGGGGTGTTTTGTTCAATGGCAGCTGTTCCACGATTCGCACGGCACATCGAAACGTTGAGGCAACAGCTCGATTTGCACCGCCTATGCGCTGTGGAGATGTTGAACGGCCCCTAAAAGCCAAGCTGATAAGGTTAGAAGTTGGTGCCCCATAGTCAGCTAAGTTGGTGTACCAGAAGAGCCCGGGCAAGCCGGGTGACGGAAGTTTCGAAAGGCGGGAAGGCTATAAAGAAAAGGGAGAGCCCATAGGAACGGCGCCTGGCCGCCTGACTCCATGATTTCCTGGAACTCTTTGTCCTTGACATGTCTTGCTCTCGACATCTTGTCTGATGATGCCACTTTCTCTTGATCCAGTTTGCGCTTGTCATCTCTGAATCTCGACAGCCCTTCCTGTTGCCTGCTGTTTGTCTGGACGTCTTTTCCTCCTTGACATGGTTTTCTCTCGGTTTCCATTTTTTAATGATGCCACTATCTCTCCATTCGGTTTGCGCTTGTCATCATTGAATCTTGACAGCCCTTCCTGTTGACAGCTGCCTGGAGTCGCTTGAGACAACACAGGGCTTCGTCCGATTTCAAACCCTCAAGCATCACCTTGACAAAGCAGTTCCACTGCGATCACACCTGAAATCTACTTTACAATGTGGGACGCGCCGAACGTAAGCCGCAACCATCGCACACACAAGGTTCCCCACGTTGCCGCCTAGAATCACTTTATGCGAACAAACACAAGGTTTCGTCCGATTTCAGACCTCCAAGTACCGCCTTGCAAAGCAGCCATGAGAGTGCTATCTCCACACCTAAATTCTACTTTACAATGTAGGACGCGCCCGGACGCAAGCCGCACCCGTAGCACGCACAAGGCTCCCCACATCGCCGCTTGCAATCGCTTTATACGAGAAAACACAGGGTTCGGTGCGATTTCAAAACCTCCAAGCATCACCTTGACGAAGCAATTCCACTGCGATCTGCCGTCATTGCCTTGCAACTTAGAACCCATGTGGTGATAAAGTGATGCATGTGGTGATATGGTGATGGGGTCATGTGGTGATGTGGTGATGTGATGATGTGGTGATTAGGTGATGTGGTGATGGTGGTGATTGACTTTCTTCACTTTTTGAAAGTCCGTAAACGGAGTTTAGACTTCTAAACTTCCTTTGATAAAGTCAATAAGTAAGTTTTATGGTAGATATACCCACAGTTACTGTGGGTTACAAACTAGTTACAACTCCGGGGGCCCCACCTTGTACCAGTGTTGAGGTCCATACACAGGAGTTGATACGGGTCTATGATTAGGGAGACGGGACGGTTGATCAAAGATTGTGGTACATGGACCTGTGATTTCCACGTGAAACACTGAAACTTCACCATATTTTGGGCCAGGCATACCGTTTTTTTTCAGAGCCTGCTGTGATTCTTCATCCGCCACTTTTTTGGTATCTGCAAATATACGGTTGAAATTGATGCGAAGGAAGCTTGACATGCTAAGATATTTTAAGGTACCAACAACGACTGAGTGGTGAAAGGCGATAAATCGCCAAAATAGCGCCAACCCTGAAAGGTTCACATCTTAAGTCTGGAAGGGAAGAGCATCTACCAGACCTATTTTTTCGCGGTATATGATGGCGATCCAAGGATGAAATCGCTATCATGATGAATGGGCCTTGTAAAAGTCAAACATCAAATGGTGATATTAACGGATAATGATGATCACTGAAGTTTTCATGTTTTAAGATGTTTTAAGTGGTAAAGCAAAAAAAGAAAAACCATCCCCGATAACTTATCAAATTAAGTAGTAGGATTTTCTGTTCAACCACCCGCAACTGGCGAAGAAACCACATAATTTGACATGTCTTACCCTCTGGTAAGCTAACATAACTATGGAAAATCACATTTTTTTTGGGTAAATCCGAAATCCACTATAAATGGCGATTTTCAATAGCTATGTTAGTTTACCAGAGGGTACACATTATTATCATTCATTGCCTACAGAACTTAGTTAGATAGGCTTTAAGGGATTATAACTAAAGTTAAACAGGGCTGTAGAAACCAACTAACACATGGTGGGCACCTTCGGGCCACACTTCCCGCATACGGCTTGGTGGCCACTATAACCTCAAGGTTAATTAACATGGGTCTGGGTCAGGTCCTAGGGGCTAGGTATTCAAAAAATGAGATGGTTGGAGTCAAACTTACCATGATCTGTGGCCTGTGGCATTCGATTTTGTTTGCCTACAACTCATACTTGCCACAAACTCAGGCTGCGATAAACCCGTTTTTTCTTGAAAAGAGCGGTGAACATACCCACGTTGCCAGGAGATACAATCCTGTTGATGCAATTAATAAGAAGGTAGGGCCACACCCCAAAATGATATCTAAATGTGGTGGGCAACTTCAGGTCTCACAGCTCCATTGCGCCTCAAACCCCTAGGGCCTTTCAAACAATCTAAGTCTCGAGTTTCTGCCCCGGTTCTGTATTCATCAATACTCATGGCCTGACAGCACAAACGATCTCAAACATCCCAGGCGGCACCTCAAACAGTCACGCCACGCTGCCAAATATCTGGTGCATCATCAAAGAGAAAGTCCAAATCATCCATATCCTTGAGGAATGGGCTAGGGAGCTGGCTGTCATGAGTGAAGAGTTGAACCATCTGAAAGAACAGAAATCAATGGAAAAAATGGATAACATTGACTACCCATTTGATGGTTCCCCACCTGCCAGGTGAGGTCTCTAAATTTCAACAAAGATGTAACTCCTTCACCTTCTTCTTCTTCTTCTTCTTGTTCTTCCTTTTGTCTTCTTCTTCGTCTTCCTTCCTCGCCTCCTTGTTCCTGTCCTTGTCCTCACCTCAGCCTCCGCCTTGTCTTCTCCTCGCTTCTTCTTCGCTTCTCCGTGTGCTTCTTCTGGCGCCTGGTCCCGAACGCTATCGCGAGCTCCGGATACAGCTGGGCACCCATGGGCCCAAACACATGCTCGGAAGAATGGCAGACAGGATGTCAGAATAGATGGCAGAAAGAATACCAGAATAGATGCCAAGTAGAATGTCAGAAAGACTGCCAGAGAGAATGTCTTGTATGTAAGATAGAATGCAAGATGTAGAATGTCAAAATATCTGCCAGATAGAATGTCAGAATATATGGCAGATAAAATGTCAAAAAGGATGCCAGATAGAATGTCAGGTAGAATGCCAGATGATATCACATAGACTGCCAGATGGAATGTCAGACAAAATGCCTTCACTAGAGTGTCAGAATATATGTCAAATGGAATGCCAGAAAAGATGCCACGCATACTGTCAGCATATATGTCAGATAGAATGTCACTTGGTGGGGATCACTCGAAGAAAGTAATATTCGTTCAGCGAGATGCTGACAACTACAAGGGCCCCTTTGCTAGATAAGTTGGAATATCACTTCTATAATTATAGGGTTTATGCTGGATACAGTAAATATATATATATACATATCAAACTAGTTCATGGGGGTTGATGGGATGCTTGTTCTTCAATGGGATGCTACAGTACTTTTGGATGCATCCCAGTTGCTATACATACACAAAATGTCTATAAATTTCCCCAATAGATTACTGGGTGATAGACCTTGACAGCCTTGACACGACTTGCCACAGCTGGGGCTACACCACCAAGGCTCAACGCCCGAATTGGCGGAGTTGCTCCAGCTTAAGGCTGGGCCGTGGAATTTCTCGCGGACCCTCTTCTTCTCCTGGTCGGGCGATGTAGAAACCAAGAAGATGGATTGAGGCAACATATTGATGATTATCACGTATAACTCGTATATAAGCATTTACAACCACCAATATGGGTATATTAATATCGGGTAGTTCTGGAAAAAATCATTCTTTCCAAGGAACATAGCCCCTGCCATGAGAGATGGGCTTGGAAAACGACTTCCCATCCAAAAAAAGTCTATTAAACAATTGCACACAAGAGGTAAAGAAACAAGTGAAGAGCAGATTTTGGAGACAGCTCCAAAGTCCTGGCCCATACTTGCCGGTGCAGTTCCAATTATATATATAACATATTATAACTGGATCAATTAGAGATAAATATATATATATATTGATTCTGTCTCACCATTCCCATCCCAGAAGCTTCCATTTTCAAAGCTCCACGGCACATTATCATCCAGAAAGCACGCTGCATAGGGTGTATCACCAAGCAATCAAGAGAAATGCCAATTGTCTGCAGACACAAGTAAAGGGTGAGCAATGGAAATCATACGATGGAAATTGCACACCCCAGAATGCCTGCATTGGAAAAAGCACCACTGTGAACTCGATTGCGCAAGCATGCGTTGAAGTCTGTCACCAAACTTCCAAACCGGATTTACTGCCAAAGAGCCCATGTATGGCTCAAGACCTGGGAGAGAGCCGATTGCAGTACTTGGGGCTGCAATTTTTGGAAACCTGCTGGCAACTGGCTAGCATGCAACAACAAACGACCTGGCTTTTGTAACGAGAAACGGGGCTGAAACTGGCCCACCTACCACGCGCTTGCATTGTGGACAAATCTCGATGCCCATGCATGACATCAAAGCTAGGTCCGCTGTGGCGAATGACATGTGGAGTGAAAATAGCCGCTTTCAGCCGGTGATGTTTGGAGAAATCCCTAAACAGTTGCTCGTATCCGGAAAGGGTCAATTCCGGAAACATCAAGTTGTCTGACAGCTTAACCATTTTGGAAATGTGTTGAAGGATCTTAGGCACCAACGGCCGGTGCTTGGAATCTGCGAGCACCACATCATCATAGGTCCCGGTTTTGGTTGGGACTGAAAAATCGGTATTGCCAAAAAGCACACCCCAGTGAGGAGCCAATCCAGCCACAGGCGGGATAATATCAACACCATGCACAGTCAAAATTTCTGTTGGTCGGGCATACAAGTACAACAGTAAAGCGCGAAACTGCAAATGACCTGGGGTGCAACCCCTACCCGTGCTTTGCTAGGTGTTGAACCCCTCCATGCAGTCAAGGCAGCCCGTGACAAAGGCAACTGATCCCTTTCAGAGCCTACGGGTACGCACTTCAAAGCAATCCAACCAAACAAAGTGTATGAGGCAACATTCTGGCTGGCACCATCTTCAAACGAAAGGTTAAAGTAAGCGGCCATGGCAATGTCGACCTGTCGTTGTGACGACACACTTTTACGACGTTGTTTACACCAAGTATAAAACTCATGAACATGGTCAGAGTATTGGATCAGAGTCTGCGGTCGGATCCTACGAACTCGCAATCTGCGTTCCGGTTTCACTGACATGAGCAAGGTTTCATACTTGTCGTTTTTGTCGGATCCTTCTTTTTCTTTTCTCTTCACGGAGACCTTTCCACGCCTCTTCTTTCCAGGGCAATGAAATCAATGAACTTTTCACGGCCACCTTTGTCGAAGATAAGTGGACAGTACTCTTTGTTAGGGGTTTCCACTTCGATGAGTCTACATTGAGCCGTGGCGGTTTGAGCTTTCCTGTCAACAAGGCTCCTGAGCGAAGAGCTCCAAGCTGTTTGGATGAACTTGACATCATCACACTGAAGTCTCACATGTTGAAGTAAAATTTCAGCATACACGTTGACCAGTTTCACAGGATATGCCCCCCGCCAGTGCGGTACGGTTCACATACCTAGCGGTCCCGTCTGGCTTTTTGACTTGGACCTGACCCTTGAGCCTCACTGCATGATTCCTGTGTGAGAACCTACAACTCAAGCGCTGAAGTGGCTGAAGGGACGTGACAATTGTTGTATACTTTTGCCAGGGCTCTCATATTCGCACATCGGAAAAGTCACATTGTAGCATGGTCCAGAGTGTAAAGCACGTAGAAGGGGTTCAAAATGAAAAGGTTTGATGATGCTGGATTTTCAAGCGCAAACGGAATGTGAAGCTTCTGACAGCACTGAATCACTCTGGCAGAAAAAAACGCCATCTAATCCAGTTGCTTCCTTGCTCCTATTCTTGTCATTCTCAATGACCCCCCTACGTGCACGAGACCAAATTGTACATAGTGTGCCCAAATGAACAAATCCAAAGTACCCTTTTTCCAGGGAAATAAGAATAAGGTCTTGAGTTGTCTTGCGTCTAAGGTCGCAGTGAGCTCCATTCAAATAGTCGATAGGCTCCAAGACGGGCAAGCCAAGTCTCTCTACGGCTTTGGTGAGTGATCCGCACCCTGAAAACAACTCAAGAAAAACCTTTCCACGATCAAACGGAAACCATCCATTGACAACACACTGCCGTTTGCAAACACGGGTCACAGAAGGGGAAAAACCAGAGGGAGATTTGTCAGTGCCCCTGAGGGGTTTTGTGGTACTACAACTTGGCTCGCTTGGTGCACTGACAGCTGAACCGCTGTCACGCCAAAGTCCACAAATTCACACTGCCTAGTCTGCCTCATTCCTCTATGCCGTAATTCCCGATGTTCTTAAACCGTCGTGATGGTTTGTCAGCAACATTACGCTTTGTTTCAACATGTCTCAAGCTCCAAATGATACCTGTGGCAAACTGCAATGCACACGCCTGGCGACAAAGTCTGTTGAGCTTATGCTGACCAGATCGACCTTTACTGAAGGCACAAACAACCCCTAAGTTATCACTGATGGTAAGTTTCTGTTGTCCATGAAGGCTTGCGACTCTAGCACTCCTCTTTAATGAAGACAATACAACCCGACCTTCTTTAATCCGGATATTCTTATCAGAATACTTCCAACGTCGTGCCCACAAAAGTCGATACTGCGTCTCATCAGCCAGCCGCTCATCTAATGGTTCAACCAGTTTGGCATGAAGTTGTGCTCTAAGCACAAGTTTGCAACCAGGACCCTTCCCTCAGAGATTCAATCACGTACTCAGCATAACTTGTCGACAAGGTGGCTGCCTGCGGCAAACGTGCGGCTGTCAAAGCATCACGAGGATCGCCAGTATCATTCTCATAGATTGGAGCGAGAAAGTTCACTCAACATGTTTGAGAAGGACTCAACATCTTGATTCTTGGCTAACTGCTTCAACTCTTCCGGCATTGAGATGAATCTCCACTTCTCATGAACCCTCACTGATTTCCAAATGACAGACTCCAATGGGTAGGTGATGCCACACAGTGCAGTATAGTGACCGCACCAAACTTGAAGAATCTCTGCATTCAACTTACGCCGTCTCAAGAGGGCTTCAGTTGCTGAAGCGAATCTCCAAACACGTGAAGGCTTGTTCATGATGACACCTCTGTCAAAATCCAAAACGCACCCAACACTTTCCAGCCTGGTCACCGAAGTGTGTTGTGTCCAGGTTGTCCGCGTCTTTGAAGGCAGCCTCAAGGACCTGGCATCTCTGATCAAGCTCATCCTGATTCTTGCCAATGACGGTGATGTTATCAACATAAACCCCAAGAAGAGTATTATATTCCGAAAGCTGTGGTGTAGCACGCTCCTCACGCAGAATGCCATCATTCCAGGGAGAACCCGGCCTGGCAATCTGCAGCGCAGCTTCGTGACAAAGAAACAGGGCCCAGCTCCATCCCATGGGGACTGCGCGGAAGCACGGATAAAGGACCGTGTGCTCATCAACTCCAACTGCATGTCGAGTACATGGATCATAGATGCTATCAAACTTTAATCCTAGTGCTCGCCATTCCGATGCAGTAAGGGGGTGATTGATCCCAAAGTAGTGTGCAAGTTCAAGAAGGCTAAAACAGTAAAAGCAATCGTTGACGTCCGCTTCACGTCCCCAAGCACCTGCTCCACCAGTCTCGTGTGACCGATCCAGTCTGAGACCCGCGTAACACCTGGAGGAACCGAGACGTGTAGTTGGGGGATCTTGGCAAAGTTGGGTGGTGCCACGGCAATCAATGACCATCCGAATTGCGTTGGGATCTTTCTTCTTCACAAAGAACACCCCCACATGCGATGACACAGAGGCCCTCAATTCCAACAACCCAGCTTTGAAGAGGTCCAAGATAAATCGCAGACGCTTTCCTGAGTTAAACCCTAATGCAGGGTTCCAATACGAGTGAAGCCTGAAGGTTCCACGACATGATGTCGCAGTGCAAAATCTTCAGGATGATCAAGAAGTTTTCGAGCCTCTACGGGGAGAAACTTTTTGATGTGCTGTGGTGATACAGAAGTTGCCAAAATCTTAAGCTTAGTGGCTTAGTAGCATCGAAAGGCGCCCAATTGCTCGGGACCCCACTGTAGTCGGTCTTCACCCCCTTGCGAGAGGCCAATGCAGATTCAGCAGTCATCCCATCAGGAGCCATGCCATGCATCTGCAACGAACACATGATCCTCTCTTGCACCATCTTCTGGGTACTAGCCAAGGGAAGGTTGGAGCGCAAAACTTGATCACTTCTCGAATTGACATCATGCAAACCGAGCTTGTTCAGTGCTTGACCAATCCAAAAGGCCCGGTGTGGAAAACAAATCTCATACAACTCCGCCCGGCTCTCCAAGAGTCGGCAGGGCAATGGAAAGATATCACCATGTGAGCGTCTGTCTGACGCCATGCCGCACGAAAAACTGAGGGCAGGAAGTCGTGTGCAGCAAACCGACTAACTGCCAAGTGCACAAAATCTCAAGTGGAGCCATCGGCTCCGCCACTTGATTTGGATCCACCCTTTCCCTGCTTCTTCTTCCAGCGTTTGCCTGGCTCATCATCTTCTCCTGTCTTCTTATTCTTCTTATTGAACTCCTCCTTGAACAGCCTATAGATTGTTTCTGTATGTTCGCCTTCTCTTTGAATCGATCTGTAATCCAAGAAATCATATTGGATACATACGCCTGTCCAGTTGCTGCAATTGGATTTTAAGCCACTACCTCCAATCCCGAAAAGTCTGGGGCATTTGGCGACCGGGCCACGGCAATCTCCAAAGTCAGCAAACGACGCACCAAATGCTCAAAGGATGCAAGGTTTGACAGATCTAGCTGGTCCTCGCTGAGTCCAAGACGGAGGGCTTCACACAGGCTGCGGTGCTCATGTGCAATGGCACCTCCAGACATCTCTAATCGCTGATAGGTATTCCTTTACAGCTCTGGGACCGACAAAAGGCCAATCATCAAATGTTGTTTCTCTCAAGAGGTTCAAGCCGTCCTTAAAATCTATGTACCTCTTACCAGAGCCATCTCTATGGTCACCAATGGTACGCAGATCACCGGCACTCTCCTTACGAGTATCAATAAAAGAAGCAACATCATCTACAGGCATCTCCTTTACATACTCAGTCTCATTGTCCCAAAGCACCAACCCTGATGAACCTTGTGTGACAATGTCCTCAAGGATCTCATGTGGCACAACCTTTCGCAGGATCAGCACCAATCCATTGCATGGCAGCGACAGCTGCAATGTCACCGTCGTCAAGGATTGAACCCATTGTCCTGGCAAGCTTCCTCTGCCTTTCCAGTTCATTGCGGCTCAAGTCATCAAAGACATAACAGTAATCCGCCACCTGAGCTGGAAAAGGACTGTGCATGCCCAACACCAGATGGCGCCGGGCATTGAGATCTTGCACTTCCAACTCAAGGTCAGGAGTCAGAACTACCCATCTGCCTGGTGACACTTTATGAAGAAGCAATCGATAGCTGAAATGGGCGTCATCGGGAAAGTGGATCAACACTTGCGGTTCTGACACGTTCAATGTTCTTGCCATGATCTCGCATCAACGGTTTCCTAACAAGATCAGATGGTTTGGTGGGCCCCGTCCGTATCACTTCGCAGAGTCCCTCACTGTCAGTTTCAGGCTCAGACCTACTGGGAAGGGAATGAGATCTACGTCGGCGGAAATCACAATGGACGCTCAGCCAGATACACAACCCAAGAAAACCAAGGATCAAGCTGATACTGCAGACCACCACTTCTGTCGAGTCAAGTCTCGCTCACAACTCCCAAGAACTTGATTATAGTCAGTCAAAAGAGATCGGGTGCGATGAACCTCAACTCTCCATTCAGTCAAATCAGAGCGAAGTTGCGATTGAGCGTACTCTTCCCAAAATGACCTGAAAATGTGGGAACCCAGAAAGATTGCAGCAAACACCGGTCCCTGAACCATCAACGGCCCTCAACCACCGAATCCTACCCAACACGGGGATTCAACTGCTGATAGAACGAAAGACGCAGGCTGACCATATATACATATATCAGGGATTTCATATAACATGGAAATTATACATCATGATATAATATGGATTACCCTGATTTTCTCGATTTATAACCTCAACTGCACCCCCAATAAATCCGTCGTTCAAACGCCCTTAATTGCTAGTGGTTGTGAGAAGGTGATCTCTGTGAGGGTTGGTTGAATCAGGGTGGTGCTCCCAAACTTTATACGTTGGTTGACAACCACGATTAGCTATGGCTACAGTAGCTCCAATAACTTACTCAGTGGATGATCTCCAAAAAAAATGAAAATGTTTCTCATTGGGTCCCCGCGCGCGCGCCTCAAGAAGCTTATTTTGGGGTACTTACTGGTAGGGTGGCGCGCACGGACCCAAGGAAAATAAAAGTAAAATTTAGGCGTTGGCTGAGTAAGTAAACCCACATGTTAACCAAACCATGTGCGTCAACTTAAGTCAACTTAGGTATCGTAAACGGGGGCCCACCTTGCATGATATGAGTACAGTCCCTTTGTCCCTTTCATCAGAAAACAGTCCCAACAGCGAACCCCAATGGTTCAGGGCCTGGAAACGCTGCGACAACCTCACGTGAAATGGAAATGGAAGCCTTACCATCCCTGAAATCAACATAGATCCTGCCAAACAAATCGGTGGCTTTCAAGACTACATTCCTCTAAGACTAGTGATTCTCAGGGTCTATGGTAGTTGGGGGGCATTTCAATTCACTGTTGGGAATTATTCCCCTTACTTGCTATACAATTCATCGTGAGGTTGTTGCGAGGTCACCAAAAACTGATCAGGTTCTGATCGCTCCCAACCAACAAACTTAGGCATTCGACAGTACATAACAAGACAACAACTATGCTACATTCCCATATATTCCCACCACACATGAAGATATGAACATACAACAAACATAGGAAATACATGGTAACCTGAATAATTAATGGCTTTCATTGCCGGAAGTCTGGCCCCGACAAAATGAGAACATGTCCTGGAGAAGATGTCAAGTGGATATCATCTCCCAGCAAATAGGGATATGTGTGATAATGCCAGCAGTAAAACATAATATAAGCCGGAAAGCGGACAAATACTGACAATCATGGGAACACACACGAACACACTGTTTCACATTTTGTATTTCAAAAAAACACCGTGAAAATTGAAGAGGATAACATCAACATATCTTCACAACCAGACCAAAGCGGCGTGAAAATGCTGGGGTGTCTAATGATGAGTCAAGAAGTTAATCCAACCAACCTATCATTTACTCTGGATCAATATATCTCAAGATCATAAACCCCAGATGCCTGGTCTAAACCTTTGCAGGATTTGTTTCCACTCCCCAATTGAGTCGCCCCCGGAAAACAACCCAGCTACTCCCTTGATTCCTGTGCGTAGTTGTTCATCTTTGGATGCAGAAATGCGGCAAAAATCCATGAAAACCCATCAGTTTTTTGCTGAAAATCCAAGGGACTCCCTCAAGGTTAGGCCATTCTCGTGTTCCTCCACTGACTCCAGGGATTCATCCTTCTCAATCACAGGGGTGAGGCCCGAGCTTCCCCTCGACCGCACATAGCCGCTCCGCGGTGCCCGCGGTGCCGGGCGTTGGCCCGAGGGCCGCGGTGCCATGGGCTTGGTAGGAACCAGGTCCACGGAATGGCCTTGCCATGGGTCGATTTCGCCGGCAAAAATGGTGATCTGACCATGACACAGTGACACATAGTAAGTTCCCCACCTGCCAGGTGAGGGTTTTTAGATTTTAACAGAATTATCCTCCTTCTCCTCCTATTTCTCCTCCTCGTCCTGCAGATCTCAGTGAGCACTGCCGGACCTCAACCGCGAGCTCCTGCCAGATCTCAGTGGCCATGTCAGAAAGAATGTCAGAATAAATGCCAGAAAAGAATTTCAGATAGAATGCCAGAAAGAATGCCAGAATTAATGAATGAATTGCCAGATAGAATGGCAGAATAGAAAGTCAGAATAGACGCAAGGTAGAATGCCAGAATAGAATGTCAGATAGAATGCCAGAATCAATGCCAGATAGAATATATCAGAATATATCAGAAAGAATGCCAGATTGCCAGATAAATGTCAGAATAGATGCCAGAATAGATGCCAGAAACGATGCCAGATATGATGTCAGAATAGATGCCAGATAGAATGCCTGAATAGAATGTCAGAATAGAATGTCAGATAGAATGCCAGAATAGAATGTCAGAAATATACATACTTCCAAATGAGATGTCAGAAACTATGCCACAATATATAATGTCACGGTGGGGATCACTCGAAGTAAAGTATTTTTCTAAACATGAACAATATAGTGAATTTCCCCCTGGGAAAACCGGGGGATTCAAGAAAATGGGTGATGTAATGTAACTTAACAAGATAGGGATCTGACTGAATTGAAAAGAACAGATTACATTCAATGCATTCATAGAAGAAAATGTGCAAAAGGGCTATGGGTTTTCTCCTAAAGTAGTACCAATTCTATGAATGGATCCATGGAGAGACTTTCGAGATTTCGAACACTTCTGGGGGACATGGCTGGTATAGAGTTACTTCCTAGTTTTTGTTTATTTCAATCCAAAAGCTCACTAGAGTCTGGAGGTTTTTGATTTCAGAGTTTTCAGTGGGGTCAGAACTTATAGTTTCCATGTTGCCAACTCAGAAAATAATGCCAGCAAAGTATACCAAAACCATCCAAACCCACTAAAAGAAGTGATGCTGTGGCTGGCACGGCTGGCACATGTAAATTGCGCTCTCCCACTCAGAAATAAAAAAAGCTGATAATCATGGCGCGCCAAGCACCAGGTGATATCGTTCCAAGTCACCCGTCGCCGTTGTCCGATGGCTTCCTTGTCAGGTTGAGCTCATCTGAGCTCATCTAAAAATGCTTCCGTGCCATTCGAGCAAGTTCTCTTGTACTGGTTGCAATTCCTTCTTCATGCATTATGATAATCTCCAATATGATCAACGACCAACTGGGTTTTTGAAACCACCACTCAGGTTCTGAGCAATTTACAGAAACTCGGTTTTTCTAAACTCAGAAAATGAACAAAAACAACAAACAGAGACTTTACAGACAAAGCCAGTAAACAACTTTCGATATGTGTAATAATTAATATTAATATTAATATATATATATATACATCAATCCATAGAAAACGAGAATCACATTTTCCGCCGTACCTTTAGTCTGAAGAAAACTGATCAAAATCAAAAAAAAACACTCCCTATGGATCCAGCCGTGCCTTCTTAGGAAGTACTTGAGGTATGATTTAATTAGGGGGTTAGCCGCAGCTTCTCAGACAGTGGATCCATAGGGACGACCAAAACATCCTCCGAGATTCTACTGACCAATGGATCACTGTGGCTTTTCCCAAGATGAAGATTCAGCTCTTCCGCGGAATCATCGCCGGCCTCCAGCTCGGCACCTGGAGAAATTGTGGGAAATGCCCGGCCGATTTATGACGAGAAAATGTGGGAAAATGATACCCATATGCTCCATAGATGGCATATTTACCTACAAAACTGGCTCATAAAAATGGGGTAAATGTTGGGATTCATATTCCAGCACCATGGAGCATATGGGATATGAAACAATCACATTTACAATTGGCAAATTTTAGATAGTTGAACCATGTTGAAAACGGAGTGTTGGTTAAGCCATCCGTTGAGAAGCAAGACAATTGGGAGAGTATCGGGCCTAGGGTAGAATTCCTACTGAAATGGGGATATCAACTTTATAGCAATAATCAACTGATTGGTGGTTGAACTAACGAATACTGAAATGACTAATCAATGAAATCATCATCATATGATGCATCCAAAAAATGTTGGAAAACCGAAAACTGAAACCACAAACCAGAGAAAGATTCGGAGACGTCGCTGTTTAAATGTTGATTCACGTCTTGAACTAGACAAACCAACTGAATTTGACATCAAATTCTGGAACAAACCAAAGTTGCCACGAAACAAACCGACCCAAGGTTAGAGATAAGTAGTAGTAACCCCAAAAAGCTGCCAAAATACGATGTAAACCCGGAAATTCAGGGGGAAATGAATCATCAAACTAATATCCTGGTTGCACACGTTTCGGCATGTTTCTGAGGGTTGCTAGGTTGCTATGCACCATGTTCACATAAAATCCTTATAACGCTGCGGCGATGGCGTCAGGCATCCAGAAATCTAGGAGTTGCCATGACTGGCTATATCTGGCTATGAAGGGTCCTATCAGCAAGAGCATCGACGTGGAAATCCTCAATCAAATAAAATACATGAAACAAAAAAGTACCAATAGGAGAAGATTCAATAGATCCAATAGGTGCTTCAACAAAAATCACAAAACATATAAAAATAGCTAAATTACTCAATAAATTACAACTCACATATTCAAGAAGTGGCAGATTTTGACACTCGCAGCCCCGGGATGGAGCTTCATGTCACCAAAGATGGTCAATCGGTTTTAATCCATGCACATTTCTTCAACTGTATTCCTACTATGAGGATCGTCCAATTTTATGTTTCCATGGTAATTCATCTGTTCACAACGCTCTTTTTTTAAGCGTACGTTGGGGATGACTGAGCTAACAATGAGCTAACCATCGATGGTGGTGGGGTCAGTTCGAATCCTCACTTTTCAACTGGCTCCCCATGTGTTGCATTGGTTCAATGGGCAATACCTCATGCTTTATTACAACTTATTATACTTTTTACCGTTATTATAGAAGATATTCAGGAATTATCGGAAAACCGATCTTCTATACCATCCGCAGCTACATGTTCCATGGAACAAAAAAGGAACAAAAAAAAACAGCGTTGAGTTCCATCCGCCCCCCGTGTCTGCTCTGCACCTGGGTCTGATGGGATTGATACTTGCAGCGCCATGACACAAAAAATCCAAAAAATCACAAGCCCGATCCAAACAAATTGAAGGCTGCGGCGCGCTTGCCCTTCACATGTTTTTTCAGTGTGTCTGAACATGATTGAACATGACACCCCCCAAAACAGAAAGGAACATGATATAACATGAAGATAAACCAGTGGATTTATCCAACCTGGTTATGACTGACAGCTTGCCATGGTATAGATGGCCCATAGAAATAGATGGTTTACCTATTAAAAATGGTGGATCTTTCCATGGCAAACTGTTAGTCATAACCAGTGGATTTAGATGGGCTTGCTGGGATGAGTCCTGTGAATGTCAAATGACCGTCCCGCGAAGCTGAAGTGTTCTTCCTTCATATCCAGAGACTCAGATATCGATGTCAATCGTCACTGTTTTTTCCTATTTAAAGATGACTGGTTGGTGGTGCAATGTGCCCATCTTGAAAAATATGAGTTCGTCAATGGGAAGGATGACATCCCATATATTACGGAAAATCAAAAATGTTCCAAACCACCAACCAGATGAAGTCTGCCAGCGGATTTTGCATTGCTACGTCTACTACGCTTGTTTTTACACTTTAGGGTCAATGTGCTATCATCTGGCTCTGATATGACCGCAGTCTGACTGCGTTGGCAGGGCTGGAAAGTGTCTCCATCACTGCTTCGATTTAAGATGATTTAAGTGAGAAGTTACAAGAAAGCTGTTGGTGTAGTGCCATTTAATATTATATATCATATATTATATATATAACATAAGATATATATGTTATAAACCATCCAACATGTTGTTCCAATTCTCGGAAACCAGGTTTTTTGTCGTAGGTGTACAGCACTGGCCGCAGTCAAGGAAACCTTGGGAGATTCCCCCTTTTTTAAACTGGAGGAAGGTAGCGACATTTCCAACTTCTTGAGGGGGTTATTGTAAGCAAATCCGCTGAAAAACCTTGAAACACCTCATATGAATTCATATATGTGTATATATATATATATATTCATAATATCACTTCACCCATTGGATTGCCGAAGATTGCCAGCTTCGCAGAGGCTCCCAAGGGGACTTCTCTTCACCTGGATAGTAAGTGAAAAAGACCTCAGCTGCCGCTGGCTGCGTCTGAGATTAATCGATCTGTCTCATCACTTGGGGAGCTATGCCTTTTGCAAATTTGACTCCCCCACGGTACTCCTACGGCCACTTTAAGGGTCACCAATTCTTAGATGAGCCAGTGACCGTATTGTCTATGGTCATGGCCATCCCATATTCCGGGTTGACGGGCCAGTCATGTGCATCCGGTCTTGTAGAATATACTGGGTAATATTTACGGTGCACAACATGTTGGACAAACCAGTTGGTTTAGATTCTTGGAAAAAGCAGTATTTCAAAGAAAAAAACACTGGTTGGTGATTTCAACTTGTCCCAAAATGTATACTATAATATACACGAATATGAGATTGTATATATATATATATATTATATATTATAACTTATCATGTACAACTTCAAAAGCATACATGTAGTTGCACGACGTGGAAAGTTCTTTCTTTTACCTTAAAATAAATTCTATCCAAAGTATCTTGTGACTGTTGAACCCTCAAACATTAAAACATATTTGATCACATTCCGATTGTATAATTGACAATTTCATGTTGGCATAACCGTCGCCATCAATCTCCAAATCTTTAAAACCCTGCCAATCCCAGATTTCCATTCTTCACTCTGCCATAGTCATTATATTTTTCGAATCAGAGCGAATAAAGACATGATTGTCGAGCGACGGGTTCCCGTGAACTATCTTGAATTGGTGATGAGATCATGTGAAATGCAGTTGGTTTCCTGAGATGGGTTTGTCTGAAATAAGGCACACAGAAATTTGCTGCTCAATCATCGTGTTCCCTGTTAAAGAATATAAAACTTGTCATTTTGAGGTATCGAATCGCCATATATAGCAATGCCTACAAACATACAAACGTAGATGATGTTTGCCGCATAATTTCGAGGTTTGCAAGGTATTTTCGGCATCGTTTTTTAATGCTTTTTAGGGTTGCTATGTATGTATATATATATAATTATATATTATCGAAGGAAGTTTAGAAGTGAAACTTCCGACAATATGGACAGTTGAAAAGCAGAGGTGAGAAGAGTCAGAAGAGACAAGATCAGAAGAAAGAAGATG
>Ga0126342_10002922_pt1 | contig 27522 bp, 26 predicted proteins | sample Cyp1metagenome_FD_92528 | JGI IMG/M metagenome (GOLD analysis project Ga0126342, IMG submission 92528) | Coral microbial communities from Lord Howe Island, Old Settlement Bay, Australia - Cyphastrea 1 metagenome | ecosystem: Host-associated > Invertebrates > Cnidaria > Coral ... | reverse complement strand
AATACTTTCTCTCTAACCGTCCTAACAGGACTATATCATAGTCCGGTCTGTAACTCTATGCGCTATCTCCGTGTAACTAACGTCTATCCTGCGTAACCTAACAAACCTCGACCTAAACGACACGACCAAAACTGTTGCGTCACAAACCCAAACCAAAATAAACTGCCAATTATTTCCAATTCTTTTGAGAACCTCCTTTTCAATAGAGGTAACTCTCTGTTTTGTTTCAGGTGAACCTTACCACACTGAAACTTGTCATGTACATCTTTAAAGACCCATAGAATGAATTCATTCTATGTTCGTGTGGCCATCCTGATTTAAGGGTTGGGTGGGCGGGTTCCGTCCTTTCTTGCCATGGACAATTTTTGTGGAGTCGGGGGCCAAATTTTACTTTGAAGAGATACTTCGGCCAACAGAGCTCGGGGTCTCGCGGAAATTCTGGCCATTTTGCTGTTGTTTTGTCGGCGAGCTGCAATTGCCAACTTCTCTGACTATTTCGGCTGTGGTTTTTGATTTCCGCTGTCATCAATTTGATCAACTCCTGACTTCTTACCGTGTTGACCATGGACTTGGACGGAGACTTGACAAGTGACGCTCCACGTGAACTGAGAGGCTTCAGGCGACGTTGGAACACGTCCCAGGCTTCATCTCCAGACTTGTCGGGGCCTTTAGCGGCTGAGCCGTTTGGTGAGGGACCGAATTTGCCATATGAATTTGACCCTGACGACATCTTTCTTGGGGATGGTGGTGATGAACTTCCACAAGATGTTTGGGATGTAATTTCAATGCCTGAAGATGACACTCATGCCGAACTTTTTGGAGTGAGTAACAAGCGTCTCTTTGATAGTTTGGATGTTGCTCTATACGCCTGCTCCTATTCAGTTGCTGGACCCTCAGAAACGTGAGTCTGCTTGGAAGGCAGCAGCTATTGAAGCAGATTTCAAGAGGTTGCGAAGCACTATCACTAAGTTGCCCTGGGAGCAGGAAGGTTTTGCTTTCAAACCAGTTGACAAGTGGCAGGGCACCATGCTGGAGGCTTTTGACAAACGTTTTGCGCCTGTTTTTATTGGTGTTCATGATGTTTTGGGTTCACAGGTTGTGCAGTCAAGACCTAGTTCAGTCAGTCTGCAACGGGACCTGCCGGTAGTTCCAATCTCTTTGAAGAGGGCACGGAAGGAACAATTGGACGAGGACATCAGGCGCAAGGCACTATTGAGGTTTAGAGACCTGATCCTTCAAGACCCTTTGGCAACTCAGTTGGGCACTAGTCTTCATGGGCATGTGCAGCAAGGTGGGCTGGATGATGAGATAGATCAGTCATTCAGAGATTCATTCAGAATGAAGGCGTCTGCAACACTTCAGAAACGTGCTGCATCACTTTGGAAGCTTGCCAGATTCTTGAGGGAAATTGGACAGCTCCATCCTCTCAGGCTGTCTGAGGCTCAACTTTATGTGACACTGTGCAGGATGCGCGATTCTGTGTCAGGTGCAACTTCAGCTCAACATGTTATTGAGGCATTGCATTTTCTGGATGCCATTGCAAAGCTTACAGTTGTTGATTTGTCAGAAGTTGTCTCATCACGTTGCCGTGGCGTAGCAAGAGACCTGTACCTGACCAAAGACCCCTTGCGACAGAAGGTGCCCCTCACAGTGGAACAGGTCCGGAAGCTGGAGATGTCTATGCAGACCGCTGGCTCAGTGTTTCGTTGCATACTTGGACAGATTTTGTTCTACATTCATGCTTGTTGCAGATGGAAGGATGCACAACACTTGAAGTCAATCACAACCGAAAGTGGGCATGGTGAAACACTGCTGTATGCCGATGCACTGACTTCAAAGACTGCTGTGACGTTGGAGGCCAGAACGCGATTCTTGCCTTATGCTGCAATAGGGTCAGGCATCTCAATGGTGGACTGGGCCCATCTCTGGTTGGAAGCCAGAGACTTGGAGGGCCTCACTTGTGCTGGGTGCGTGCTGCCGAGCTACTCGGAAAAGCAGGCTTGTTGGCTGGAAACGCCAATGAGTGCTTCTGAGGCAACAGCATGGTTGCGTGACTTTTTGGAAGGGACTGCAGGTTTCAGACCAGAACGGGTGGGTTCACATTCCTGCAAGACGACCTTACTCACCTGGGCTGGCAGATGCATCAAGGTGAGTTTTTCGCCTGCTGAGAGGCGTTTGCTGGGGCATCACTTGGACCCCAGCATGAAGAGTGTGCTTTGCTATTCGAGGGAGAGTTTTACCACCCTTTACTCGAAGGTGCTTTGCATGTTTCGTCTGATTCGAACAGGCGAGTACTGCCCTGACATGTCAGCAATTGAAAGGGTGGTTCAGCTCGCAGACAATGTTGTGTATGATCTTTGATTCTGGCATGATGACGCATAAAGAGAGTCTCGTGCTTCGCTGGTTGAAGAATGGAACTTTATGCTGACATACACCTCGGTTGTGCGAGCATCTGTAGAAGGGTTGGCGGCACATTCATTGGGAGATCTTTTTTTGGCGTCGCGGCATTTCTTTTGGGTTTTGGACAGTTTGTGTCTCTTTCGACGGAAGCCATTTTTAGTAAGCCAAAGTCTGTCTTTGTTGGAGTTTGTGGCAAGTAATTGGCTTGTCTTGGAAGCGACAGGATGCGAGCAGAGAGAGTTGTCGCTGCTCTGCTGTGGTTCTACAAGCATGATTCCGGCAGCTAAGCTCTGAAACAAATTCCTTGCCAAAAGCGCCATGCGGAAACCAGGCATGAAGCCTTCACGAAGGTCAGACCCCTTCATGAAAAACGGGATGGAGTAAGAATCTGCAAAGAGGAAGATGTGGGAAGGTGAAGTTGAAGGCTCTTACTCCGCCATCGTTTCGATATCGTGTCAATAATTGAATTTAAACATCCACAGCGTAGCGCGCGGAGTGGCGACAGATTGGTGAACATTGCCTGGGTGGTGCTGCATTGCAATCGCCGCGTTGGAGCTAGGGAACGGAGACAGCTGACACCGCATATCCGCTTTCAGATTCCATTTCTGGGGCAGGAAACACATGCCGGCCTCCTGTGTTCCAACTCTATATTGTTGCTTAACTAAACGTAGTTGTTTTTTGGGACCGCCACTTTTTAGGACCGTGTTTCGATTCATTTTTTGAAGTTTGTTGTGTCAAGGTTGCTAGAAGCGCAACGTTTTGGTTTCAATGATAGTTCGTGGCTTATGGCCGGAAGAGCACCTGAGTAAAGCCGGTTTTGAGAAGGTTTTCCGGGACCCAGAATTGGGTCCGTCGGAGGAAGCTGTTTTTGGATCCCGAGGAAGTTGTTTTGCAGATGATTTGGTTTCTTGTGCATACCGGTTGCTGGGTGAAACCAGTTGAAGGTATCTTTTTATTTTGTTTCGTCTGGTGGCTTGATTGTTTGCTAAAAGAAGGCGCATCCGCAGGGGCATCCGCCTTTTGCCGCCCTTAGATGATTGCTTGAAGTGTTTCTTTCTGTTGCGGAGTTTGTGGGTTTTCGTGAAGGTGGCCGGCTTCCATTTGAATTGTATTGAATACTTTACTGCTCCTTGTTGGCCCCCCTTGCCCCTCTGGACTCGTACCGAAGTTTGCAGCCCAGAAAGAACATGAATTATGATCTTTTCAGTCAATCCTGTTGTCAATTAATAGCATTAATTTAAAACGGGATGGAGTAAGAATCTTCCTAGGGAAAGATGTGGGAAGGTGAAGTATTGAAGGCTCTCTTACTCCGCCATCGTTTCGATATCGTGTCAATTACGAGTAGCGGAGTGGCGCGGAGTAGCGACGGATTGGTGAATGTTGCCTGGGTGCTGCTGCATTGCAATCGCCGCATTGGAGCTAGGGAATGGAGACAGCTGATACCACATGTACGCTTTCAGGTTCCATTTCTGGGGCCGGAAAGTCAATTGAAATCAAGCTTAGCATGTGCGGGCCTCCTCTGCATATATATTATATAAATATATATATATATATATAGATAGATCGATAGATAGACAGATAGATAGATAGATAGATATTTGCACAAAGATATAGATATATAGTCCCGCCCCTGGGCGCATATAAGTCGCAGCTTGTATTATATTCCTAACATCTACTATGATTATACGTCTATGTATACATACATACATATATATATATTTATTATATATATATATGTCTATATGTAGATTCATCTTGTCATTTTATTGTTTTTTGCAAGTAAGATGCACTCCACAACCAAATTCGCAACGATGATTCCGAGCAAGTGTGACTCATGCTGGATTCGTCAAGGGTGGGATGAACCCTTGGGGGAATACCTTCCTAGGTAGGAACTTTGATCCTCCGACCTGATCTCTGAATTTACAATTTTCAACCTGGTAATTTGTTTAAGTAAAGTGAAGCAGTTGGCCTTTTTTCGGTTTTCACCCTGTCGTTTGTCGACGTGTTGAACTACTGCCCGCTGTGCTGGGGACTCACCACTTTCTTGAACTCCAAGGGTTGGTAGATGTCAGCCGCGATAACTTACTTTTTCCAGTGATGCTCGAGAGACAGAACGTTGTCATTACTGTCATATTTCATGTGATGAAAGGCAAAGGACATGCTTTCCAGGTGTGGTCACTTTCTTTTGTTGATCTGGTGAAGTTCAAGTGTGCACCAATTCAAGGGTTGAACGCGTCAGCCGTCTATGGGGTTGTACCGAGGGCCTTGAGCTTTACCACGACTTTTGCACTGTTTTGTGGTTGCATCTATTGTCATTCACTAGTTCCCCGTTGGTCCCCTATCTCATGCGTGCTCCCGTGTTAGGTCAGGTTTGGTTCCTTCACGTGCCGAGGTAGGTTTGGCTCTCGCCTTGTAGGTTGTGTCAGGTGCTTCCGTCCGCCCCCCTCTCCTCTGGTTGGTGCTTGGCCCGTCGTCCGGCCGCTTTTTCTTTTCCCTTGCCCTTTCAGGGTTTGCCCGCTCTGTAAGTGTGTTGGTGTTAGTGTTTTCTCCTTTTTTCCTTTCTTCTTTGCGTTCCCCGTCTCGTGTCCCGCTTAAGTAGCTGTCATCTCATTTTCATTGTCATCTCATCTTCATTTCCTTTTCGTCATCTGCCCCGCTGCTGCGGGGTGTGTGTGTCTACCACCTGTAGAGATGTAAAATTTCTTTATCTTGCAGGGGGCCACTGGGGTCCCATGGGGTTGGTGGCCAACGAAGACGCCCCCTGGGTACCTGTGAAAACGTAGCTGCTTTATAAAAATATTATATATATATATATAGATATAGATATATAGATAAATATATACATATAGATATATAGTCCCGCCCCTGGGCGCATATAAGTCGCAGCTGGGGGGGACATATATTCTATTTTATTGCTGTTGTTTTACATGGTCAACGTTTACTGTGATTATACGTCTATATGTAAATATATTTGTTTATATGTATATTCATCTTGTCATTTTAGTGTTGGTGTTTTTGCACGTAAGATGCACTCCACAACCAAATTCGCAACGACAGTTCTGAACAAGTGTGTGAGAGAGTTGTGTGTGAGGCAGTTGTGTGTGAGTAAGTTGTGTGTGGGGGAGTTGTGTGTGAGGCAGTTGTGTGTGAGTAAGTTGTGTGTGGGGGAGTTGTGTGTGAGAGAGTGAGAGAGTTGTGTGAGAGAGAGTTGTGTGTGAGAGAGTTGTGTGTGAGGGAGGTGTGTGTGTGTGAACCATCTGAAAAAATGTAAACTTCTTACTTAGCAGGGCGGCGGTGAATCTCATTCCATCCACTGCCCAACGAAGACGGTGGTTTGAGATTGTGATATCGGGACTGATCATCCCGTCGTACCTGCAATTTTCCAATTTTCAGTTTGTCGTCAATGGCCACCGGCCCAATTTCAGAACCGGCATGTCGCTTTTCCAAATGTTTTCAAACCAAAAAACTGTACGGTTTTCGCAATTTGACTGAGCTGCATCAGAACAAGTAAATCCTTCGAGCAAGGACGTAGAAAGTTTTCCTTCGCACAGTTTCTCACTTCTAATTATTCAACCATTCCTGTCAGGTTTACTGAGGTGTTTTTTGCACGTACGATGCATTCCACATCATTAATTCGATAAGATATTTCTGAGCAAGTGTGTCCTTCATGCCGATTTTCGTCAAGATTGTATGAACCCTTCGGGGAAAGCCTTTCTAGGCTAACAATTGACGGTAAAACGATGTCTGAATTTACACTTTTGAATTGGTAATTCGTCTAAGTAAAGTGAACTGCCGGCCTTTTTCCTGGTCACACTTGTCGATGTCGATTCGTGTTGAACAACGTGCCGCTGTGACTGGCATCACCGGCTTTGAGATTTCTCCTGTTCTGCATAGTTGGAATGCATGAATATCCAGGTTACAGGACATGCTTTACAGGTGTGGTCACTTCGTTTTGGTTACTCTGGTGAGGTTCAACTGTGCTCGTAATTCATTTGAATACTGACAGCCGTCTATGGGGTTGACTTGAACTCAACTCAGGCCTTTGAGCCCAACGAGGGGAAACTTGCACGCTAATGTGGATGCATCATGTCATTAACTAGTTCCCCATGGGTCCCTTTTTCATGTGTTCTTGCGTTCTCCTTTCTCCAGGTAGGTTTGACCCGTTGCGTGCTTAGGTTGATGTAGGTTTTCGCCGTGTCAGGTTGGTTCAGGCGCTTCTGTCTTCCCCCTCCTCCGCTGGTCTTGTTCCGTTTTCCGTCGGCCTCCGCTTTTCTTTTCCCTTGCCTTTCCAGGGTTGCCCGTTTCGGGCTAGGTTTCATGTGTTGGTGTTTGCTCTTTTCCTCTTCTTTTGCGTTCCCCTCTTTGCGTCCTGGTTAAGTACTTTCATATCATTGTCATCTTCACCTCATCTTCATTTCCCTTCCTCTTCATTTTCATCTCATTGTCGGGACCTTAATTTCCCACCCTCCTGCGGGAGGGTGTGTGTGTGAACCACCTGAAAAAATGTAAAACTTCTTACTTAGAAGGGGGGCAGTGAATCTCATTCCATCCACTGCCCAACGAAGACGGTGGTTTGAGATTGTGCTATCGGGACTGATCATCCCGACGTACCTGCAATTTTCCAATTTTCAGTTTGTCGTCAATGGCCACCGGCCCAATTTCAGAACCGGCATGTCGCTTTTCCAAACGTTTTCAAACCAAACAACTGTACGGTTTTAGCAATCTGACTGAGCTGCATCAGAACAAGTAAATCCTTCGAGCAAGGACGTAGAAAATTTTCCTTCGCACAGTTTCCCACTTCTAATTATTCAACCATTCCTGTCAGGTTTACTGAGGTGTTTTTTGCACGTACGATGCATTCCACATCAGTAATTCGATAAGATATTTCTGAGCAAGTGTGTGTGTGTGTGTTGTGTGTGAGAGAGTTGTGTGTGAGGGGATTTTGTGTGAAAGAGTTGCGTGTGAGTAAGTTGTGTGTAGTTGGGTTGTGTGTGGCGGAGTTGTGTGTGAGAGAGTGAGAGGGTTGTGTGTGAGCAAATTGTGTGTGAGAGAGTTGTGTGTGAGGGAATTGTGTAAGAGAGTTGTGTGCGAGAGAGTTGTGTGTGTGACTAAGTTGTGTGTGAGAGAGTTGTGTGTGTGACTAAGTTGTGTGTGAGAGAGTTGTGTGTGAGGGAGTTGTGTAGGAGAGTTGTGTCTGAGAGAGTCGCAACGGAAGGCGAGGCAAGGTGACGGACGGGGGCGCACAACAAAAAACAAGAACCCCACACAAAGACTTGGGGAACAATGATGGCGTGCGTTTTGCACTCATGCGTGGTCTTGGCTTTGCGACCGTTTCTGAAACGATCATGAAAATTCACCGCGAAGCGAATTCACAGACAGCAGTACTGTGCGGTTTGCTCGTGTTCCTACACAGGCTAATATTGCCGATTGTGTTTCAGGAATTGTGGCTCGTCCTTTTTGAACAAAGTTTGCAAAGTTACAACAAATGTGACACATGTGTGACAATGTGTTGACAAGAATCCGCATGGAATTGGAACGGCGCGATGCAACTTGAGTGGAAGCGGGGAAGAAGGTCAGATGTGTTGTCCCACGTTGAAAAGAGCGCGTGCACCAGACCATGTTTTCGCAAAACACCACGATGAAACCTCACCGACAATGAGCCGAAGTGTGCTGCATGCGAAAATCGGGCGAGTGGTCTTTGTGTGCGTGTGTGGCAAATTTAGCTTGGAATGCAGTAGCAGTTTGGTCCAAAGGGAGGAGTGGGTGGGCCCACAAGTATCGCGCGCAAATTGAAAACTGTGGGATTCCGCAAGGATGCTTTGGATTCAAATTTCAATATTTGCCAAAATTTCCAGCAAAATATGTGCAAACCATGTTTGGAGTTTGCGAAATTGTTGTTTTTACTGCATGACTACGGCCAGGATGTATTGCCCAGAATGAGTTGGATCATATTTTGAAGGCCGAAAACCATGGTATGCACAAAATGACTTTCCCATATGTTTTGACTTGCCACAGCACTACATCGAAGAGGGCTTTCCGATTTCAAAGCCGTGTAAGGGTCCATGACAACACGTTTTCCATTTTTTTTGTCCCTTTTTATGGAATTTCGCCTCGTTTTCAACAATATATATATATATATATATAGAATAATGGCATGACACGTCCAGGTTTATATGCGTAGTTGTAACATATTGTAAGGGTGGTGGGAAATTTGATCCCGAAGATCTTCAACATCTTATATACCTGCGGGTCAAGTTGGGGTCTGGGCGAACGGCACTGCCTGAACCAATTTTTACCAATTTTCTATTTTTATTTTTTCACTGGTTTGGTTTTGGCAATTTTAATCTGCATTGGCAAAAATAATCGGGAACACCCAAAAACGATTGAAACAACACGGCAGGACCCAAAGACAAGGTTGGAGGAGAAACTGGACACCAGACATGGGGTCACACATTTTTAATGTTTTCCACGGAATCAATCATTTTGTTGCTTTTCAGTGGTCTCTGAGTGGTCTCTGGAAAATCTCGTTTTGGCAAAACATGCAAGCATTGAAAACTATGTAACCCAGAAAATGTTGCATATCAAGAGATTGTGGCACTGATGTCAAACAGATGCATCAAAATGTGCGTTTTGTCACGTTGCACGTCTCCACCCGTTTGGGTATCCTTTAGAATTTAGGTGTGTGATCAGTGTGATCATATGTCCAAACACTTCAAGACACGAACAAAACTAAAAACATACCTTACTTTGTATTGTTTGCAGCCATTTGGACTTCAACAAAAAAAAACACGTGGCAAGTGTCGAAGATGGGTAACACTCAGCCGACCGGTTCTGGGCTTTCAGCAGCTTGGAGGCAATCACTTTTGCACCATTGGTTAGGGCGTTCAGGCTGTAAAGGCTTACGTAGGCTTCAAATGGTTGGGATTTACATATTTGTTGCTGCAAAGAGACTCCCGTCATGTGGCCACGATTTCAAACTGCAAGACTTGTGCAGGGTGTGTTCGTGAGTTCCTATGCGCCGTTTGTTGTATGAACTGTCCGAGGAAGAAGCGAAGGAAATTGGCCACACAGTGGGGTCTTCCTTCAAGGTCTCGGGAAATGCCGTTGAAATGGCAGATTTTCAATCTCATCATCAAACCATAGTTCCATGATGATAGGGACCACCATGATCAGTAAGAAGACAACAAACAAAACAAACAAAAATGTGAATGGAAATGAAAATGGCAAGGAAACCAAATCAAGTGACCACATGATGACTTTGCATGAGGTGATTAGTGATTGGAATGTCATGGTGGTACTGATGATGCTACTGAAGTGTTACTGCAAAGAAAGGTGATGCTGATGTCCACGATGAGGAACACAATGTTGATGTGCTGATCGTGAACAATTAACACAATTTAAATGCCAACAATGATAATAATGAGAATAACAATAGAGATGATGATGATGATGATGATGATGATGAGGAGGAGGAGGAGGAGGAGGAGGACGACGACGACGACGACGACGACGACTTGTGCATCGTTGGACATTGTACTGAGTGCTACAGTACAGCCCAGTTTGAGAAAAATGATGCAGACACTATGTTCTTTGCGATGTGGCTGCATAGCTGCAGGAGAGCAAAATGCGAAAAGATGGTTGCTTCTCCTGTTCTGGCAGACCAAAAACTTTTGTGAAGAAACTTGGTTGCTTTGGCTATCCAGTCTTCGCATTTATGGCACCATATGGCAGCCAAAATCCACTGCCACAGTTTCCGTAGCACTGCTCTGCTTGGAATTTCTCAGGAGCGTCACCATCACGGAGCGGGCATATGCGGGACCAGACTATACCAGTGGCCAGACTCTCTCCACAACAGTTGGCATCGAGCATGAGAAGGATTCGCGTCTCTTGGAGATTGGAATGTTGACTCAACAATGTTGACCTTCTTACATCATCTCCCCAGTGTTTTATTATGGTTTATTTATGTTTTATTAAACAAAAAAAATGTTTCCAATGGTTCCAATGATGCTTCCCATTTGTGACGTGTTTTTAGCCCGGTGCACAGGTTTCAGCCACGTTTGGTACCGCACCCAAGCTCAGTACTTTGGCTGCTGCTGGATCTGATGGTTCTGCCTGTTTCACACTCCGAAACATGGGAAACACGGCAATTGATCGTTCGTTTGATCGTTTTATCGTTCGATTTATCGTTCGATGGATCGTTTTTGAAAAGTTGTGACAAGCTTCGGATGGAGATGGAGATGTCTGTGATCTTGCTTCCTTCGGAGTGCAGACACCATGATCAGTGGTAGAATCGGTGATCATCGGACTAGAAATTCACTCAGTCCTTCGTTCTTGAAGACAATCTTCCGGGACATTTGTGCGTATGCCAAAGGCACATGCTGCAGGGTGCAATGGATCCTGAACTTTGGAATCTGTGGAGTGAATTGGTCAATATTGGTCACATTGGTCATTCGAAACACTGACAATTCGTGAATTGGTCACCTGCCATTCGTCATAGTCAGATTTTATTTCGTGAACGTAGTGATATGCCACACGCCTCGTCCGACCGACAAGTCAAACCAATGGAACCCAACCAATGGAAATCAGCCACCAAGCAGCTGGAATCCGGATGAATCCGGAAGCGTCTCATGATTGAAATCATGGCATCGCCTGAAATCTCCATTGCATCCCGATCTCCGGCAGGGCTGATGTGTCATGCAAGAAAACAGCGCTAGGAAAGGCCTGGCGTAGCGGCGTAGCGGCGTAGCTGTCTCCATGAAAGTGGGACTTTGCAACCTCACCTCAGCCGCGTGGCCTTGCCGAGTTTGAAAATTGCGACCAAGGACATGTGGACGACATGTGGACGACATGTGGACGACATGTGGACGACATGCACAGATCCAGTGAGCTGTTTAGAACCAGGAAGGACAAAGATGCAAGTTGGAACAGGTTCGACAGATGCACGGAGAATCCTTTGACACAAAAACAAAATGATATTTCATTCCGCAAAGCAGCTGTATGATCAGGTAGAGATGCTGCGAAAGCAAGAACAGCGGCATAGCTCTCACATTGCACATAAACTTTGGGTTCGACCATCTCGAGCCGAAGCGCAGAAGACTGTCTATGAAACCTCATTTTAACTTCTGTTTTGACTAGATTTGACAGCTTCAAAGATTTTTGCCTTCAAACACATCAAATTTTGACCATCAGTACATCACAGTACATCCTTATTTTTCATGATTTTCATGGCTTTCCCCAGCTGATGATTCAAAAAACCTTTCGCAGCCCGGTTGGGCGTCCTGCCTTGTTTCCTGCCCAGCTCCGCCATGGATTTCGTAGATTCTGTGGATTCTGTGGATGTGGTCAGGATCCGATGGCAGAAGGACCCGGGTCTCAGAGGTTTTTTTTAGGGGTACTGGAGTACTGGCTGGAGTACTGGGCTGTATCTGTTAGATTCTGTTAGATTCTGTTAGATTCTGTTAGATTCTGTTAGATTCTGTTAGGATGTAAGAAAAAATGTCTTGTCAAGGGGATTTCAGATGATTTCAGGGTATTTCGCAGCGCCAAAAAAAGGCTCGCGGCTATCCTATGTGTGATGCGGCCAGGCAGTCGTCAAGGGGTATTTGGCATCGGGGATTGCCACAGGATTTTCGCCAGATCGATATTTCAGATCTTGCAATTCTAGAATGGTGTTTATGTATGTTTGGTCTGATAATTGTGTGAAGATTTCAGTTTCTAACAGGTTTTCATTTTTTTCAATGTTGTTTTCAGTTTTTCTCAAGTTTTTCTCCATATTTTCCGAGAAAACACATCCTGAACTCAGCAAACCTCGCGGCAGGCATAGCCTGGCTGTGCGACTGGATGGTGCCACCTTGGAGCCTGCCGACATTTCGATTTGGAGCGAGGTGTCGTCGTCTGTCGTCTACGTGTCGTTGTGTTTTATATTACCAAGAACAAACTGGACACATTCTGAAAAACATGGAAAAATGGGATGATTCTAGAGTTGATATGGCATCTTCAGTAGCATTTACCATGCATTTACTGCGCATTTCACATGATGTCATACCAGATGCCTTGAGACTGATACATTCCACATGTCCAAATGTACACTTGGAATATGGCGATTCCATGTTTACACAATATGTAGTATACATATACAGTCATGGTGTTACATGTATTATATATGTATTATATAGATATATACACAGAGAACATTTTTTTCTTGGTGGAAACCCTTTGAACGCCAGGGCCCCGAAGATGCCGTTCCGCTTGAGCTGCTCGGCAGACACACCGCCTGACCTTCGGGCGTAGAGCCAGTTGTGTTTTGCTGGACATTTCCAGAATCAAAATCTGTTGGATCAGAAAACGGAAATCTTGGAATCATTCACAAAATATGGATCATATTAATTATATACAATATATACATATACATATATATATATACATATTTACATATATACATATTATATGTACATATAAATATAACATCAATGATACCAACCGTAACCACTTCTTTTTTAGGTCCCAAGTTTCATTTGACCCATGGCAGCTCCCTGGGTGCGTCCGAGGTTCCTTTTTGCCGGTGCCCCGAGTGACTGTGATGAGCAGCGCCTGGGAGATGCCCTGAGAACGGCTGTGGAAGAGCGTCTCCAGGACCGGGTCCAGTGGTCCAGTTCACAGGACCCATTTGGGGTTTCTATGGTGATTTCTATGGTGATTTCCATGGTGATTTCTTGAAGTTCTGTTTTAAGTGAGTGACACCTGTGACCTATGCAACCTAGCTACTTTAAGATACTAGATACCTTAAGTATCTCTACCCATGTTGAGAGTTCTTCAGCATCAAGTTTCAGCCTCCGTGTGACCAGAGGCAGAAGCGAGGGCCGAGTTCCGATCGCAACTGAAACGGCGTCGTGGTCTCAGTGGTCTCGGTTGGAAATTTGGCAATTTTAAGGCAAGCCATCGTGGTCCCTGCGCAGTGAATTTTCTGGGCAAAAAAACCGGGATGATCTGATCACAGGCCAAGAGTCTTCTCTACGGAGACGCAAAAGCAATTCAGCAGAAGAGGGAGATGCTGCTGAGGCAGGGCTCAGAAGCGACAGAATCCCCAAGAGTATTTTGATGATACTTTGATGTATTCGGATGTCTGATAATTTGATGGATTTTGATGTGTTTTTTTTGCAATTTTCAATATCCTTCCTTTTCCTTTTTGCCCTTAGCATTTGACGTTTGCGATGAAGGAATTGCTGTCGTTGCCTCTCTCCCTAATGGCTGATGTGTGTGTTGCCGTTGAGGAGAAGTGGCGGAGTTATTTGCAAAAACCCGCGCCGGAGGTGAAATTGAAAGTCCACAAAGCTGCTCGACTGACAGACTCATCATTTTTCTCAGTCGATTGATGTAATTTGTTGATGTCAACAGTTGAGTTTCCGCAGTTTCTGATTTGATCTTGTACATTTACTGAAATTTACTGTGTTTTTTTTGGGGTCCCTGCAGTTTTTTTTTGCGATTTGGGCAGTTGGGCACTTTGCTGCAAGGTCTTTGACGCTGGGACGCGGATGCGGAAGGTCATGGGCTGCCGGGTTTCGTTGTCACCGGAGGCAGCACAGGAGCTGGGGAAGATCTGCTTCCGCCATGTTTTCGAAAGCGAGGAGGAGGATGGGAGACCATGGGAGACCATGGACCGGATGGGATGGAAACGGCTGAACTGGGAAAAAAATGGAAAAACTGCGGAGGTGTTTTTTGAGTTTTGATGGCGGTTGGAGGTTTCCTGACTTTGGGGGCGAGTTGCAGTTGTTTTTTGCTGAGCTGTTTTGTACAGAACACAGGCAACCAAGGCATTCGGAAATCATACTGTTCATTGCTGTTCTTGGTGTGTAGAACTGTCAGGAGAGGGAGAGACTACAACGACTCAAGTGGTATGAGGACTGTTGCCGAAGATGCGATTCCAGTTTCGCGACTGGTGTGGATGGTAAGAAACTGGCGAGACTGAAACGTCAGCACTGGATCACGTGCGAAACATGTGCTTCCAGGATCCCTTTCTGACATGCTTCTATGGCTGTTCTTGCGCTGCTGCCTCAGAGATGTTGTTTTGCAAAGTGTTCAAGAGGATAGGGACAGGGGAAGAGGAGCACACATTATATACACAAACCAAACTTGTAAGATCTTCAAGCAACTGCACTGATATCGTTGAGAATTTACTGATCTGCTCTTTGAGAATTTACTGCGTCCTGTGTCAAAGAGTTTGATTGTCTTTCACCAAATTCCACAGACCAGCATATGCGGATTGTACTGACTGCTGCATTTTGTGACACCTAGATGTTGCTTTGTTGAACTATGTTGAACTTAACACTGAGGTCTTGATTTTGGTCGTTGTGCTATGGCTTTGCATGTTGCTACCTGCTGTCTTTCGCCATTTCTGAGACATCGACATGTCGGCTCATGAGATTTAGCAATGCAGTGCGTATGCAGTGCCGATGCAGCCTCGGTGTGAACTCTTTAAGGCTTTGCTACTTGCTTTGCGAAGTTCTTTGCTTCAAAATTTTCGGAGAGATGTGATTAGAAATGTGAGAAATGTGAGAAATCTGAGATCAGAAATGAGAGAAATTTGGAAGCTCCAAATGGTGAACAGCGCCTTCGTTTCAGCCGCTTCGGAGCATCTCTCCATATCTCTCCAAGTCCTGGTGGCCCAAGTTGGAGCTGAATTACTGGCTCTGCGTCCTGAACTTGTCGGCTGTCAAGATGAGAAAGGTGATTTTGGCTGCGAAACGAGACTTTGGTTCTTAGGATCCTGGAATTAGAGTCTTTCCATGTCGTTCCTCTTAGTATTTGGAGATTTTGACGATTTTTGACTTGTGAGATTCCTGCCGCAGTTCTATTTTTTCAGCTTACTCAACACGGCCGGGCGTCCACAATCAGAACGCAAATCGCTATCGCAACGCAACGCCACAACAAAACACACGGAGATCGAGATCAGAAATTTGGGGCACAACATTTCCATTTTGGCCACCAGCTTCACCAGCCATGGAGGTGCACGTTGCTGTTTAGTGAAACTCAGGGGTTTTCCTATGGTGCCGTCAGGGCATTCCTTGGCCCTTTGGTAGCATCAGCCCTGTGGTTCGCGCCTCTGCCTGTGGATACGCAGACATCTGAGATTCTGTGGTGTTTTTCAGATTTGGACACTTGACAGAAACAACATCTTACAACATCTTACAACGTTCAAGTTTCACTATGTTTCACTGGTTTCACTTTCACCACCATTTTGTTTCATGGAGAGCGCCTTTGGAATGGTTGGAATGGTGCCGACATTGCCGACAGTTCCAGGGATGGCTGCGCGACTTCCTCCAACCCATGTCGAGGAGGCAGCCAGTCGGTTTTTCGTGAAAACAGTAACTTCACGTGAGTTGAAATGTAAGTTGAATAAGTTGAATAAGTTGAATAAGTTGAATTTTGATGACTTTGATGACTTTGATGACCGCTTTGATCCATTTTGTATCTGAAGATATCTGAAGTCGAGCTGGATCTTGCAACCTGGCAGGAAACATTGCGACTTGGAGGCGACCCCAACGAAACAAAACTCCGAAACTCGAAACGAAACACTCACGACGCTAACAGCTTCGCAGCAGTTCGCAGTTCGAGCCAGCGAGGCTTGGCCACTTCTTTGCTGTTTTCATCTGTTTTCCGGTTTTGCCACCAAAGTCTTGGCTCGAAGTGCAAACCCATGGTGGCATGTGGTGACCATATGTGACCATGCTTCATCACGAAACCAGTTGAAAAAATTCAGACATGCACCATCATGCACCGCTTTACACAACAAGTTTCACTGAATCGACGATGATTCTTGCTTTTTCAAAGGCTTTTCGCTTTTCGGCCGAATGATGGATGAAGTGATTCCCACCATCCTGGCAGACCTGAGAGCGAAGCTTCACCAGCGCGTGGAGTTCGAAGTGAAGGATGTGGAAAATCGAATCTGTCAGGAGCTGAAGCAGCTGAACACCGAGGCCATCGCCGGCTGCAACGCCGACGCCGTGGTCGAGGTGGAGGCTTGCCACGAGGCGAAGCAAGGGGAGACCATGGAGGCCGAGGCCATGGAGGCCATGGAGGCTCCGGAGGTGTCAGTGATGCTGTCGATGTCGCGGGAGTCGCGGGAACCTTCCAAAGATGAATTCAAAGCCATGGTGCAGAGACAAAGCAGCTACGCTTATGCATGGGCACACGGATCTCGAGTCCAATACAACCGCAATAGTCAGTCACTTGGTACGTTGATGCAGTCAGGCTCGGAATCGTGCATCAATAGAATTTCCGGACTTGCCAACTCGCCATACTTCGACCTGTTTTGGGCTTTGCTCATTTTCTCCAATGCCGCCTTTCTTGGAATTCAACTCACCGTTGCAAGAGAGGTGAATCTGGTGGTAATCCATTTGGCCTACGCCGTTCTCTTCGCCGTTGAGCTTTTTTTGCGTCTCTTGGCCCTAGGGCCTCGGGCATATTTCTTTGCGCCTGGCTGGTCTTGGAATGTGTTGGACGTGTCTTGGAATTTCATCTATTTTTTGTGATTTTGATGCCGAGCTGGCTCTGAAAACATCTTCAAGATGTTTCAAGATGTTTCAAGTCTTTATAAGTCGGCATTCTTTGGCTCCTTTTTGATTCTTTTCATTTTTTGGGGTATTTTGTTGTGGCCTTCATTGGCTTGAACTAATTCATATGTAAATCTAGTCTGACTTTTTGTTGCCGTGGCATGCCCCATTGGTGAGGTGGTGGTTGTGAGCTTCTCATGGGTCAACATCATTTTGGAGGCCCTGGGTTCCAGCAGTGACACCGGGGTCAGCTCCAGCATCCGCGTCTTGCGACTGCTGCGGGTGTCCCGACTGCTTCGCATCGTGAAGACTTTGTGGATCGTGCGCTTCGTGGGGGCCCTGCGCACCTTGGTGAGCTCGCTGCTGGATACTTTGAAACCGCTCTTCTGGGCCATGTTGCTGCTACTCCTGATCATGTACATTGCAGGTGTGGGAGAATGGTGACCTGATCAATCTTTTCTTGTAGAGGGTGTTGACTTGATGCTGATTCTTCAGGATTTTTTGTTTTTTCATTTTCTGTGACCTGGCAGGAGTCTTGTTCACCGACGTGGTTCTGGAACACACCAAGCAAAACCCTGATCGGAACATGGAGAAGTGGGACACATTGATCTCTTGGAAGCTGTTTCCCATCGGCTTTAAGTGACACGCAAGAAACAAGAGGTTGGCGGGTTTTGTGCTTGAACAGTTTTCAAAACTGTTCCAAGGATAGTCTTGCAGAAAGTGATGACTACTTAAATACTTGTCAACATTTGAATCATTTTGAATCATTTGACCTCATGCCAACAACTCCTAGATTCTCATCTTGGATCTTGGATCTTGGATCATCTTGGATCATCTTGGATCATTTAGCCGCCAGGTTCTTCGGACATCTGGGCTCATCAGTACAGACGTTGTTCAGATCCATCTCTGGAGGATTCGATTGGGGCGATGCCGCAGATGCGCTTCGTCCACTGGGAGAGTTTTGGGTGCTGCTCTTCGAGCTCTTCGTCGCATCTCGGTTCGAAAATGTTCAAAGTTTGTTGATGTTGCTAAGTTCAAAGAGCCAAGTCTGCCAAGTATTCCGAATTCCCAAGATTTCCCAAGAGCCTTCGGTTTCCTTTGGGGATGAACTAGGATGAACTACAACAGTATGATGAACCGGTGAACTAGATTTTCCAACCTGAGTGGTGTTTCCAGGGATTAACCGCGGCCAGCGGTTCTGTGGCAGTTTTGGGGCTCGGAAAAATTTTCGACGTGCCACTCCCAGACCCAGAGATTGAAACCCAACAATCACTGCTGTTGGGAATAACCGTTTTGAAGTTCAGATGTGCCTTTCAGACCGTCTTGCGCACAACTAAGGGCTTTTGCACCTTCGCTGTACTGAACCTGGTCACTTCTTAGTATTTTACCGTCTAACAATCTTGATATTTTTCTTTCAACTTTTTATTTGTCAGTTTGTTCTATTTCTTTTAAGTGGTTTCTTTCCTTTACATGTTTGGCTGGCAGACTTGAGGATATCGTTCACACAGTCTTTTTGAGATTAATCAGTCGCTGACCGTCACTGACCTAAGTGATTGACATTGTCTATTTTGAAATGGCCGACTGGTAACTGACAAGGATATTCGAAACAAAATGGCTTCCAAGCTGGCTTTTGTTAAATCCCAGGGACAGGTGGACAGGACTACAAGGGGCCATGTCTCAATGCTACAAAGGAATGCACAAGGTAGAAGGTCAGACCACCTGCCAGGTGAGCGTCTCTAGATTTTAAAGAAAGACATGCCGTTCCTGCAAAAATAGACTTTCATTTAAATTTAAATATAAAATCTTAATCGCTGCTCGGAGTTGCGTGAAGTTTTGACGGGAAATGCTCAAACAAGAAACCTGGGACGGGGAAAAAGATGCGAAGTTCTGTGAGAAATTCACACATTTATCAAAGATATATATGGTATTCTTATGGTACTATACGCTTCTGAAGGGAAGAAAGCACACTGCGGATTTTCTAGTATTTGATAAACTTTAAAAGCTATTTATAGCCTGTAAAGACAGCGTGATGATGGTGAGACTTTCTACATGTCATGGCATAACATTCAGTGAAAGCTGCATGACAAAGTTTTACCTCATGAACATTTTCATTGACACAAGAGTTTTAAGTTCAACGCCATCAGATGGACCCTCGTCCGTTGCTCGGTCGCCATGGTTGGAAGATCATCCGTTGTTTCCTGCAAGTTCAGAGCGAATTGTTCAGATGACCTGGTATGCCTCAAGTGACATTTGCTCCATTTCCACCAGGCGCCAAAGATGAGTGTAGCGATTTGTTGATTTGCACTAGCACGAAGCTGGAGAAGCCAATGTTCTATGATCCAAAGACCGAACAACTTGGCAAGCATTTCACGGACAAGATCGCTGAGCGATACACATTGGAAGAACCTACTGCCCTACGGCCCCAAAGAAGTTGGTGGAGCGAGTTTTGACTACAATGGATCAATGTTCGATACACAACGTCTGGTTCGGCACTACGATGACATCATTGAAAGTGGCGAAAAAAGCTGCAGTTGCGATTGTTTGTTTGATTGCTCGAGCTGGAGATGAGGTTCTGAAGCGACCTGAAAGGACCTGAAAGGACCTGAAGCGACTGGAAAGGACCTTCGATGTGAATCATGGGCTTTCTGCAGGATGCTGAGGCCGTTTTTGCTTGACACTGAGAAAACACCATAGAAGAGCTATGGCAGAGCGAATAAGGTTGCCACAAAATGAAGGTTTCACAAATCTTATTTGCCCAGTGAGACGGCGAGCAATGCCTGAGCTCGCCGTTCAAAGAGTCAAGGGCTTAATTTGTTTATAATGTAATACCCTTTATAGTCAACACTTTCCCGACGATGCCACTCTCCGCTGCCGCCCAACAGCTCTCTATTAAAAAAACATTTATGTTCCTGTATGTTGCTGTATGTTTCTGTTATGTTTCGCAGTTTCCTCTATATTTTATGTTTTATGTGTGGTTTTATGCTATGGCCCTGTTATGTTTCGCAGTTTGTTCTCTATTGTATGTTTTATGTTTTGTTTTATGTTTGCCTATTCGTTTATTAACGCTTCAAATTGGATGATGTTTTGTTTTAGTTCTATGTTTCTGTTATGTTTCCGTTTTATGATGTGTTTCTGATAAAACATGTTTTATGTTATGTTTTTTTCTATGTTTCTGTTTTCTTTGATATATTGATTTGTTTTCTGTTATGTTTTCTTCTATGTTTTTATGTTGTTTTGCAATCATGTTTCGGTTCTATTATATGTATTATTATGTTGAGTTCCGATATGTTTTCCTCTATATTTCTGTTGGGTTTCTGTTTGTATGTTTTGTGACAGCACCAAGTTTGCTCTTCCATTGGGCAATCCCTCGAATTTGCCAACTCAGCTGGCTATTGAGTTGGGAAGTCTGCAATTATATAGTGTCCTAAGTTTGTTGAGCAAACAATTTTTCTTTCATGTCAGCACAACTAGTATTGCACAAACCGAGAAAACATCTTCGACAAATACTGGGAAATTAAAGAGAATGCTTTGGCCACTTGATTCAGCAAGTTCAGAATACGGGCCAGTAAGACCCTTGCCACCTGTCCCGTGGTGTGAGTTCTCCGCTCAGGCACCTCCCAGCATGACCCCGGTTTGAAAACCCTTGGAACCCAAGGAAATTGTTTCCACCGAATGAGCTAACTTGGGGGACAGATCATAAAGGTGTTTTGGGTTTTGGGCCAAAACTCAAAATGTGTGCATGCTCTGTGGCGGTTTGTGCGATTCAGGTGGGAGACATTATAACCTTTATTTGATGTTTTATGATGGTGTATGATATGCATAACATCATCATATATCATTTATGAATCTATTTATGAAGGCCTTTGGCGAAAGGACCACTGTATGAAGGAACTTGGTGAAAGGACCTCAGTATGGAGGCCATCGGATTTGTAGGGTATATATATGTATATGTGTATTAGACAAAACGATACAAAACGTGGATACAATGTCAAATTGGAGGGGATCACTTGAAGAAATCATTTAGTTTTTTTGAATTTTATTGTTTTTTTCAATTCGGTTTTGATTTTCCATGTTTCCCTTTTTTGGCCAGTCCTGTACACTGAAAATTTGGTCAGTGACAAAACCAATCCGTCAGCTTCCAGGAACGTAATGACGGGATTTTTCTGTGAAAGTGCCATCAAATCAGCGCAAAAAGACCATGAAAACACAATGGACAGCCGGCAAGAGTTTCGAACTCTTCTGACGGATATTTTCAATCGTTTGGATGATGGAGATGGGCAATTGACTTTAGCCGAATTTGAAAAGATGTTCGAAATCGAACAGATGCAAGCATTTCTGGAGACCGCCGAAATCACTGCCGCTGATGCTTGGACATTATTTGCAAGTTTGGATGTAGATGGAGATCACGTTATCGACGTGGATGAGTTTACAAAGCGGTGTTTGACATTGCGTGGTGGTGCACGTTCTATGGATGTTTTTGCATTGACTCGCCAAAATTTGAAAATCCGGGAACAGTTGAACCTGGTCCAACAGCAACTTGCTGACCTGATTGTCTCAGTCACGCTAGCGGACCAACGTGATATCGTGTCAATGTAAGCAATTTTATGTCAACAATTTTTAACGATTCTGTTTGCACCATGATATTCCTCAATGAACGCATGCCAAAATGTGCATGTTGCTGATGTCGGTCATCAAAGATGCCAACAGACGCGTGCAAAAAAAAACGCTGCGCAAATTTGGGAGGTCACTGAAATTTGAAATTAGTTTTTGGAATTGACCTGGATCTTTTGCAGCTTCAGGAACAGCTTAAATTTGCCCAGCAGGTGCGGGGTTTCTTTTTGAAAACAAACAACACATGATGACTTATGGTTTTTCTTGATGTACTGACATGTACAGACAAAGTTGCAAACTTAAATTCAACAGAAAACAATGCATTGTTCACATTGCTTGAAATTTGGAAACTGTTGGGACCAAACAACACATTGCCTCACAGGAAACTGAAAGACTGGCAGCAGAAAACAAGTCAGGGCCCCAGCATTTTTCATCAGCATCAAGGGCAACAATTTACCCAGTTTCAGTATGGTATTAAAAAAATAGAACTGCGAAACACAGCTTTTTGTTCAGGTATTGGGAAGCAGAATGTAAAAGATTGCAGGTTCCTTGGGTGGACGGTGTCTGGTGTTGATTTTAAACTTGGACCAAACTTGGACCATGACAGGAAGACCTTCGATACTACAAGGATTGGTGGTACGGTAAGGCGCGGAAATCTGTCAAATGCCGTTTCTGGCCTTGCTGCGTTGCAGTTGGCATTGCAGGACATGCGCATTTCTTCACCACTAACAGAGTTTGAAGAGCACTTGGATGGGCCAAAGGATGAAGGACACGAGTGGAAGTGAAGAGCTCAGAGCTTTTTGGCTCACTTGGAATATTGTTGTGGCAATAGATCGAATATTTCACCCCGCTGGATTGGAAAATTTACCGCCCCCAGAATTACTCGTAAAATCCATCTGAATTTTGCCATTTTTGCCTTAAACCAACCCAGTGCCTATTCCTAAGATTTTTGCCATGCACCATGGTCACATATGGTTACATATGATCACCATTCCCGAAAGCTTCTAAGGTGGTATGCCAGTTCATGCCCTTGTTGCAGACGTCCTCTAGACATCACCGTGCGCAGCCGGCCCAACGAAAGCGAGCTGGACGAAAGTCAGTGGAGAGGTCAGGCATTCACAGCCGTTTCGAATTATGAAATTCTGGTTATGATAGTTTTGTTTTGATGCTTTATCGTTTTAGTTTTTTTTTACTGGCATCATCAGGTCTCCATATAGCTCTCCTATGTCACATTGTTACTGTGAGATTGCAGGCATTTTCGATCAAATCATCATTTTCCCCTGTCTGATCTCAGTTTTTGGAACCAAAAAAGTCATACACAGAGCAGCTGGAGCCAAGTCGCGAAGTGGCAGGCTCGGCTTCGACTTCCCATCCTCGCTACGCTCGCTACGCCTACACCTGTGTGATGTGGGGCACTAATCCGGGCTATGCTCTGGGGGCAGCTGTCCTGGGAGCCCGGTTGAAGGACTGGACTGGATGTTTTAATGGTCGTTGGAGTTATGGCTGCAGAGGCATAGATCGGTAGATCGGTAGACCTATATATCCTAAATATAAGATGCAATTTGAGGGACAAAGTCATCATCAAACCACTGTTCTTTTTGATCAATCACTGTTTTTTTGGGGGTTTCCCAATTTTGTTGGACAAACAGACATAGATCCAGCCATGAGCCATTGGTTCAGGAGCTCCAGAGGGAATCAGGCCTGAAGTGTTCAGTGAATTGTGCACTTGAAAGCTGGATGATACAGCCCCATTCTTCAATACTTTTTGACTTTGTTGAAGATGTTGAAGATTCAGTTGCCAAGCGAAACAATATCATCTTTCATAGGGGTCATGGTGCGCCAGGTGAAGAAGCAGATCTGGTGCTGATGCACACTGACGATGCTTGGCACATTGAGAATTGTGACCCACTGTGACACTGACGGATCTGACAGCAGATGGTGAGGATACCACCCCCCCAACAATAAGAATATAGTTCCTTCTCATCATAGTAACAAGATGTCACAAGTACCTTCAACATCATATTCATGTATATATATATACATACATACATACATATTTATGAATTTACATCTGCATATATATATGTATATGTATGGAAAGATGCTTTCAACTGGACCAAGGATGTCCCGGAGAACTATCTTCGGGAGTTGGGTCAGATTTGGACGCTGCAGCAGACCGAGTACATCGATGGGGTGGCAGCGCTGTACACCACCAAAGGCACTCGCTTCGATGGGGTCTTCACCAAACTCAGTGCTACTTGGAGCCAATGAGGGAAGTTGGAACAGTTGGAAGTGGAAACTTTGAAGGCCAGATCAATGTGAAACTCTTTGAAAGTCAAAAAAGAATGCAAGAATGATGAAAACCAAAACCAGTAGTGTATCTTTGTTAGAATGATGAAAGCTGATCTAGTTTAAATCATGATACTGCTGGTTGTGGTTGTTTGCTCAGAGCTTTGCACATTGCGCAGTCGAGGCATGGAACTTGGCCCAGAACTCAGCAAATCAGCGAGAGATGGTTTTAATGGCAATGGACAAATCATCAAGTCCAATAGTTTAAACCATTTTAAACCCAAACGGTTATAGAGTGAAGAGATGGAAACATAAAATCTCTGGTGATGAAATCGGTGGAAGATGAACAACATAATTCGCTGGTCCTGTTCTTTTCCCGCTGAATTTAAGCCATAATTCGTTTGCTGTGGTCCACTTGGAATCCCTTGGAATCCGAGGTCCAGTACGAGAAGGTTCTGCTGCTGGACATCGATACCTTTCCTTTGAAGTCACTGCATGAACTCTTCAATTTGGAAGCTCCAGCAGCTTTCGCAGCTGGGCTGATGTTATCTTTGGACTCTGGCAAGAGTTCCTGGAATTGCCATGGTGCAAAGTCTTTTTTTTGGAAGACTTGTAAGACTCACATGTGGAAATAACAAGTGTAATGTTAATAAATGGAGTTTGAGATATTTGGTAGCAGGCTTTGTGGAGGTTTTAAACTTAGATGAAGATGCGGGCATTGAGCTCTTGAGTCTTGACAGAAGGCTTTGTTCTCACGAACCCTCTGTTGCTCCAAGCATCTCCAAGCGGCGAATGATTGCCACCTGGGGGGTCAAAAGTTGTGGTTTTACCATATGTTTACCATATTTTGCTAACATTTTACCATATTTTTATCATAGTTTAGTTCCTCTTTCCCAATTTGTTTCGCTATGAACTGAGATTCGTGGCAATGGCAGCACTGAGCATGGGGAGGTGATCGATGGACGTGACGTGGCATTTTTCCTGGGATTTTGTGATGTGGAGAAACACACACCATTTTATGGCTGTCTTAATGGGGATATATTTGGTATTTAAGGGGATTTAAGGGGGTTCAATGGGGACATAAATCCCAATGGGGATTTTTTTGGGATTTCAGGGAGTTGAATGGGGATCTGATCATTTTGCGATTACGAAAAACATGGCATCTGATGGGACTTTGTTGGGGATTCAAGGCGATGTATTGGAAGCTAAAATGGGGATATATATGGATGTGGGTCAAAATGGAAGACCTAGGGGACCACAGATGTTAGTCTAGTTTAGTATAAACCATCCAATTATTGGGGTACCTAATTTTGACCCATACCCATATGATGGGATGTTGTGGGATATTTCACACTATGATATGGACAAGATGGGTTTGTTTGGGGGATACCCGCAAAAGCCAATTGGATGAAGGGGGTCCTCTGAGCCCAGTGATGAGAACTAATGAGAGGATTTGGGATCATTGATATGTAAGAATTTGTATATCTGTTGATAATCCCAAATTGTAACATATACATCTCAGCAGGATATATCCAATTGTATACAATTTTAGACTCTTAGCATTTCCTGCTTGTAACAAACAAATAATCTTGGAGCAGGAAATGGTAAGAGTCTAACTGGATGTTTCCCAGTCAAACTGGGTCAATGTTTTTGGGTTCCCACAGATCTTCTTCTACTTTTGGTAGTAAATTTCAAGCCATCCCATTAAATCCACAGTACTATCCCAATATCAGAATATACAATTTGTATATATATATAAACATACATATCTAATCTATAATCTATCTAATCTATGTAATCTATGTAATCTATCTAATCTATGTAATCTATGTAATCTATCTAATCTATCTAATCTATGTAATCCATCTATCTATCTATCTATCCATCCATCCATCTATCTATCTATCTATTTATCTATCTAAGTAATCTATCTATCTAAGTAATCTATCTATCTAATTAATCTATCTATCTAATTAATCTATCTATCTAATTAATCTATCTATCTAAGTAATCTATCTATCTAAGTAATCTATCTGTCTAATTAATCTATCTACCTAATTAATCTATCTATCTAATTAATCTATCTATCTAATTAATCTATCTATCTATTTAATCTATCTATCTATTTAATATATATCTATTCAATCTATCTATCTATTTAATCTATCTATCTATTTAATCTATCTATCTATTTAATCTATCTATCTAATTAATCTATCTATCTATCTATCTATTTATCTATCTATCTATCTATCTATCTATCTACCAATCTACCAATCTACCAATCTACCAATCTATCTATCCCCATATTTATCCCCATATATTCCCATAAAATGGTTATATCATGTCCCAACGGTAGCCTACTTTCGACCCATTTTTGGGGCTTTCCCAGGGTCATTCTTCTTGGATGGGAGCTGGGCAGAACGAGCTTGGCAACAGGCTGGAGGTCCATCGCCCATCAGCTGGGATACCTCGGGTCAGGGGTCTAGTGGGTTTGTCTGAAAATAGGGTATATTCCCAAACAAATAGCCATTTAATAGGGATAATGATCAGCAAAACCATTGGGTTTAGGGGTATTTTCAGACATACCCAGTGTTCATGACTTTGGGGTCTGGGGTTCATGGCTACATTTGACTACCGGAGGGTATTTGTCGGTGACGTTTGCAGGCCACGGTGTCCATGGTTTGAGGTAAGTTAGGGGGTCATTTCTCTTGCTGTATCCGAGAAATAGGCGGATTCGGAAAGTTAGGGTTGAGGGTTTAGGGTTTAGCCGTGTGACACCCACTGGCACAGACCAAGAGATCGGATCAGCATACCGCGCACAGGGTTTCAACTTGGTGAAACATAATGTTACATCTGAGTATTGGTCTGATTGGTTAAGGGTTTGAGGTTTAGGGTTTAGGGTTTAGGGTCCGACACGAAGGGTCGCCCTAGCCAAAACCTGGGATTAACAATACTGATTTAAACAGGCGCCCTAAGCCTTAAGTCCTTAAAACTCCACAGGGAAACCTTTTTCTCCTTCTGTGGTTCTGATTTTGGCTCAAAGCAGCACTGGGAAACCTTTTTCTCCTCCTTGAGCCCTAAGCCTTAACTCCACTGGGAGACCTTTTTCTCCTCCTGTGGTCTTGTTTTGGGGCCAATGCAGCACTGGGAGAGCTTTTTCTCCTCCTGTGGTTTTGTTTTTGGCCCAAAGCAGCACTGGGAAACCGTTTCTCCTCCTCCACTGGGAAACCTTTTTCTCCTCCTGTGGTTCTGTTTTTGGCTCAAAGCAGCACTGGGAAACCTTTTTCTCCTCCTGTGGTTCTGTTTTTGGCTCAATGCAGCACTGGGAAACTCCTCCACTGGCAAACCTGTTTCTCCTCCTGTGGTTGTATTTTTGGCTCAAAGCAGCACTGGGAAACCTTTTTCTCCTCCTGTGGTTTTGTTTTTGGCCCAAAGAAGCACTGGGAAACCTGTTTCTCCTCCTTGAGACCGTAAGCCTTAACTCCACTGGGTGACTTTTTTCTCCTCCTGTGGTGTTGTTTTTGGCCCAAAGCAGCACTGGGACACCTTTTTCTCCTCCTGTGGTGTTGTTTTTTGGCTCAAAGCAGCACTGGGAAACATTTTTCTCCTGCTTGAGACCCTAAGCCTTAACTAAACTGGGAAACCTTTTTCTCATCCGGTGGTTCTGTTT
>Ga0126342_10002921_pt1 | contig 27522 bp, 23 predicted proteins | sample Cyp1metagenome_FD_92528 | JGI IMG/M metagenome (GOLD analysis project Ga0126342, IMG submission 92528) | Coral microbial communities from Lord Howe Island, Old Settlement Bay, Australia - Cyphastrea 1 metagenome | ecosystem: Host-associated > Invertebrates > Cnidaria > Coral ... | reverse complement strand
CTCTCTTCTCTCTCTTCTCTCTCTTCTCTCTCTTCTCTCTCTTCTCTCTCTTCTCTCTCTTCTCTCTCTTCTCTCTCTTCTCTCTCTTCTCTCTCTTCTCTCTCTTCTCTCTCTCTCTCTCTCTCTCCCCCTCCCTCTCTCTCCCTCGTCTCGTCTGCTAATTACCCTTCTCTCTTAAGGCGGGGGCGGTCAAAATGAGGATCGAGCGTCAAAAACTAAGGTAAAATTGTGTTTTTGATGGGTGTGGCGCAATCTTTTCGCACGAAATGAGGGTCGAGCGTCAAAAACTGGGGTAAATTGCGATTTTGATGGGCCCAGCGCAACCTTTTTGCATGAAATGAGGGTCGAGCGTCAAAATACTGGGGTAAAATTGCGATTTTGAGGGTTCCGCGCAACGCTTTCGCACGAAATGAGGGTCGATCGTCATAAACAGAGGGAAACTTGTGATTTTGAGGTGTGTGCAAAAATGGTTGTGTAAAAGCGTCTGTGTGTAAAAGCGTCCGTGTGTAAAAGCGTCTGTGTGTAAAAGCGTCTGCGTGTGCAAAACCGTCCGTGTGCTGAAAAGCGTTTGTGTGTGTGTGAAAGCGGCTGTGTAGAAAAGCGTCTGTGTGTGTAAAAGTGTTGGTGTGTAAAAGCCTCTGTGTGTGTAAAAGCGTCTGTGTGTGTGTGAAAGCCTCTGTGTGTGTAAAAGCGTCTGTGTGTAAAAGCTTCTCTGTGTGTGTGTGTGGGTAAAAGCGGCTGTGCATAAAAGTGTTGGTGTGTAAAAGTGTTGGTGTGTAAAAGCGTTTGTGTGTAAAAGTGTTGGCGTGTAAACGCATCTGTGTGTGTAAAAGCGTCTGTGTGTCGAAGCGCTTGTGTGGAAAAGGGTTGTTGTGTAAAAGTGTTGGTGTGTAAAAACGTATGTGTGTGAAAGCGTCTTTGTGTAAAAGTGCTGTTGTGTCTAAAAGCGTTTGTGTGTAAAAGCGTCTGTGTGTAAAGGAACTTGTGTGTAAAAGCGTCTGTGTGTAAAAGTGTTGGCGTGTAAAAGTGTCTGTGTGCAAATGCGTTGGTGTGTAAAAAGCCTCTGTGTGTAAAAGCGTCTGTGTGTGTAAAAGCGTTTGTGTGTAAACGCGTCTGTGTGTAAAGGAACTTGTGTGTAAAAGCGTCTGTGCGTAAAAGCGTCTGTGTATAAAAGCGTCTGTGTCTAAATTGTCTAAATGGGTCAGTGTGTAAAAGCGTCTGTGTGTAAAAGCTTCTGTAAGGATGTAAAGTACCTGCGTGTAAAAAATGTGTGATGTAGAACTCTTTATATACCTTTTCTTCTTCGGTTTCAGTCCTAGAAGCATTTTTCTTGATATGTTATCCTTTTCTTCTCACAAGAATTTCATACATTTTTTATATGTTGTCTAATAACATATTGTCTTGATACTCTTCTTCTTGTTTGCCTATGATGCTTCTTCAATATATCGTCTTGTAATATATTGTCTTGATATTAACGCTCGAAGAAATTGCTCCTCTACGCTCTCGGGCCATCCGTCGTCTAGTTGTTCGCTTTTTCATGAAAAATCACTGGCTGGTGGTTTCAGACATTTTTTCTTTTCCATAATTTATGGGATAATCCTTCTCATTGACTAATATTTTTCAAGATGGTTAAAAACCAACCAGCATAGTTAATGCCATATATATATATATATGATTGTATAATGGAACTATCTTATTACTAGATAATCTATATAAATCTAACTAAATCGATTTAATCTATATATCACCTATTCTTCAGCATGAAATCATCGTGAGCTCCGCAGGAAGGGCTTTCTGGCCATCGCCTTTGATGCGCCCTGGCACGGCGAGCGGGCCACGCCTTTGGCGGGCTTGATGCTTGATATGCGTTTGGGCATCCTGGATGGTTAATAGATGTTAATAGCCCCAGTTATACATGGGGGAAAACTACCCTCCGGTAAACTAACATAGCTATTGAACATGGCCATTTATAGTTGATTTGCTAGTAAAATGGTGATTTTCCATAGCTATGTCAGTTTACCAGAGGGTATCCAAAACCAATGCTTCATAGAGAAAATCCGGGTAGAATGGATGATTTGGGGGTATCCCTATTTTAGGACCCTACATGGGGTTCCCCAGTTAGATTCATGGCAAGCACTAAGTGGGAGGCGCATCCAAGTGGAATTCATGGAGATATAGCCAAAGACCATTGGAACTAGCAACGTATTTATCCAAAAACATGGGATTTGAGTATTTCTAATGGTGAAATGATAGCGATATAATTGGTATATGACTTGGAATATGTGTTTTTTTTTTTTTTTTTCTGTGGGAAAAAAAGGGGGATACCCATCCAGGGGGTGTTTTTAACAGATGATCCTCCATGGATTCCAACATATAAAAAAAATGGAGGGACCCAGATAAGGATTTGTGGTTTATTCCCTCTCTTTCTATATATATATATATAACTATATATATATAACTATATATAGATATATTTATATATATATACAGCTATATACACATATATATAACTATATATATATATACATATATATATAACTATATATATATATATTTGTATATATATACAGCTATATATATATATATATACATATAGCTATATATATATAAATAGATTTAACCCATGTGTAACCATGGTTACGGGCGCCACTAAAGCAATTGGTGGTTTTTTTTCACTTCCGATGCCTGAGATGCACCCCCAATGGACCAACGGTGCAGGATGGGTTTGGTCTGATTTTTTTCTTGGTGATATTCTTACTGGTGCTTAGCAGGGAATGAGGGAATGATCCACAATAACTATCAATAGTCATCCCAGCAACCCCCAGCAACCCATCCATACCCTACGTTTAGCACCAGTAAGTATTCCCCAAATAGCAGTTTTAACAAGGAAAATGATGATCAATTGATAGCAAAGATCATAGTGACAGTACTGATGGTGACCGTGACGATGACGACGATGAAAATGAAGAATGAAGATGAAGAACAGGAGGAGGAGGGAAGGAGACGCCACCATGGCGATACGAAACGGCCAGTTTGCCTGTGATTTATCCATGGGATCGCCAAAATTATTTGGAGTTACTGCAAGATTTGATGATATTTGTAGATGTTCATCATGCGTTTCCATTGTGATATCTGGATAACCCAAAAAAGACCAGGGTTCCAAAAAAAGAACGGCAGCCCCTGGGAGTTTCACTGATGATATTTTGAGATGTTTTACTGCACTCCCAAAGGCACTTTGACAGCTTTGCCCGTGATTCATGCCAGTTTCCTTGAAATACTCCACACTTGGTAAAAACCTTGGGGAGAAAACAATATATATATACACATACATATGTGCATCTTCAAAGAAAGGCTTTCCTTGATTGACGCAGATTTTGCACAGTTTGCAGTAATATGACATTTTTTTCGAGCAAATGCTGCACTAGTTTGAAAGAGATATTGTAGGTAATTGTGCTATTGCACTCTTCGCATAGGCATGTAGCACTTGTTTACATTACCATAATCATGTTTGAATAAATTTGCATTAAGATTTGTGATTTATAATTACATTTTGTTTTGCATTGTTTGAAGCCATATTCTACTTTGATAAGATATTGCACATTTTGAAGGCCTTTTGAAAGTCGAGTCACATAGCACCCTGTTCAAAACAAAACCACATTTCCATAGAACAGTTGTACTCTTTAAAAGGCAATATTGCAGAAGGTGGTGCAATACTTGCTTTACAACAAAAAACATATTTTTAACCAGGCTTTTGCATCATCAATGGAATCTACAGTAGGCTCTTGCTACACTTCCTTACCATAATGTTACACACTTTGCAAGCAAGAATCTGCACTTTCAAAGGTAAAACACATGTTTCAATCAATGTGTCAGCAAGATGGCACTCTTTTCAAAACCATGCTGTAGTAATTCAAGAATAGATTAAATCTTGCAAAACAGCATACTACATTTTCGTACAGGAATGCTATGATTTCTGAAATCATTCAGTACATACATAGGAGGGTTCTCCTTGAAATTGGGAAGTCATGCTACACATCTTTTAAAGAACGCAACAATGTTTGCAAAAGGTTGTTGCATACATGGAGGAATTGTGTTCTTTATGCAAAGTCATTTTACAAGTGACGTGTGCATGTTTATTTTCCTTCATTTTTTAAATAGAGAACATATTGCATAAATTGGTGCCTGTTTAAAATGCACATGTTCAAAAGAACTATTGGATATGTTGAGGGAAACTCCTGTAGAGGTGTAGAGCCTATACATTTTTAAAGCAATGCTGCACTCTTTGAAAAGGCATTTGCACTTGTTTGTTTTGTTGTTTTTATTTAGTGCTCATGTTTGTTTTGGCTAAAACTATGTATCTATGTAGGACATTGGGAGAGCTGTTGAGAATGCACAGTGGTTGCTTTTGTTTGTTACAGAAGCAACAATGTTTGGTTTTGGAAAGAACAGGGTTTGGTATCTTTTGCAGAAATGACATGTCAAAAATGCAGAAAAATTGGCGCTCACAACACCCCCTCCCTTTTTTTCAATGCATTCAATCATCTTTGAATATGTGTGTGATGATCAAAACGTTTGAAACAGCGCACTCCCACAGCCTGCCACTCTAAAAAAAAATCTGCGACCAGGAAGGATCTGACGCTGAGTGCTTTGGGTCCTTCGCAAGTGAAAGAGATCAGCAGCAGCGAATCCTCTCGGCTGAAGATCTACTTTGATGCTTTGATACGAGGAACTGCCGATGAGTTGCTGCACTTGTGAAAAATGGGGACCCTCCATGAAAATGGCAGTGAAAAAAGAAAGAACATGGGTTCACCATTGCGTAAAATCCGTAGCATGGGGTTCACTAATTATTGCGAAATTTGGGGTAGCCCGGGTAGCCCAGTTTTTTTTGGCTATAAGAATGGCCGAATGGCCCTTTTGGTCGGGCTTTCTGAAAATATGTTTGGCGAAAGTGTTGATGGCCAACATGGCTATCCAGGGCTAAAGAGGGAACTGAGGAACTATACGACTATAGTTATCCATATTCACATGGAACTATATACTAAAAGAATCCTAACCATATGAGACGAAGCTTGAAGGTAGATTTTCCAAGCCCGAAGCCCCCAGAGGCCCGTTTTTTCTTCCACATCCAAAAACGGGATGCGAGGATGGCATGATGGCAGCGAGCGATTTGTGATGGACATAGCTCGAGATGCCCTGTGGGTTGTGGATTACCTGTCCATGAGACCCGACGTGTTGCAGGAGCCAACCTTTGCCAATGAACGATGGCATGATCCATTAAAATCCATTAAAACATCTATAAGCAAAGTCATCCATAGAAAATACCTGAAAATACCTGGAACGTATGGAGAAAATAAGTGAAAAGATCATCGCCGACGGCCATCCTGGTGGCTCTTCGGGCATTTTTCGGCAGAGATGATAGGCTTGAAGTTTACCCTACTTGGCCGCCCGATTCCTGGGGTGATAGAACCTGCTTGTCCAAGTCAGTATTAAATAGAGTATCGCTATAATTACTATATATAAATATGAATATACATATGTGTATGTTACATGCGCGTCTATGTATATATATATATATATGTGAAACTGTCCATCTTTCAATGGATCTATTAGTTGGGGAAATCTACGGGTGAAACCAGGCGTTACCAACAAAATTGGCTGAGTTTTCCTGCAACAAATCCTTCAATCAATGTTTTGAACAAGCCGGGGGTAAGCGTCTATATATACAATTATATATATATATTTAAAACCATTACACATGTCCATTAGATTCATTAAAGGAGGTTTCTCCACAGGTGTTCCTCAAAAAACTACTTGGTGGTTCCAGGAATCGTGGTGGGTAACCCCAAATATAAGGGCAATGTTCAGTTATTTCACCCACCACTCCATGATTCCTATGATTTTCACCACTCATAAACCAAAAATCGCCTCAGCCCATGAATCCCAAAAAATCCCCACGAATTTGCCGGAAATTCATGGCATTCTCCAGGACTACATCGCAGCCACCGGTGTGTCGCTGGGTGGTATGGCTTGTTGGCTCCTGGCTGCTGCGGATCCAAGGATCTTCGCGGCTGCACCGGCCATCGGGGTGCAGTCCTTCCACCATGCGCTGGTGAACGCGGCTGGGACCACGATGGGATAGGGACCAGCCATAACCCTTCGATTGATTTTATCAGCTATATTGCATATATATATATATATATAACATATTATGTATAATATATATATAAATAATATTATATATATATAATATATATATATATATTTTGTATTATATATATAATGTATATATTAATTATTATATATATGTATATTGTATATAGGTTAGTCACCCACTTGCAAAATGGCTTCAGCCATGCAACGATCCAGTGTTGCGCGACCGACGATACCTGGGATGCACCCGCGGGGAAAGCCAGTGCCAGGTGGGACCTTCCAGTGGGATGTTTGTTGGTTTCTACCGAAAAAACCCAACCTGGTTGGTGGTTTGGACCATTTTTTATTTTTCCATTCAGTTGGGAATTTCATCATCCCAACTGACGAACTCCATGATTTTTCAGAGGGATTCAAACCACCAACCAGCAACAGTTCACCTCGTGAAATGTTCAGCTCACCTCAGCAAACTGAAAAAATCACCTGGAAGCTCAGTCTTGGTGTTTCTGGTGAACCACAGGTTGGAAAAACTGGGCAGTTGGCGAAAGATGTTAATTTCACTTTTTTCACTGGTATTTTGGTGGCCTTTTATGGCCAAGGTGCATATGTTTTCTGAAGGGAAACCATCCATTTTTTTCAGTGGCCCATTCAGAAAAGTCGAAGTTAAAATCTGAGCCTCTGGTAATTTGTTACATAGCTATTGAACATGGCCCAGTCGAAATAGTGGATTTACCCATTGAAAATGATGGATCTTTCCATTTTTTGTATGTTTACCAGGCCGGGTAACACAATCCAAACTCAATTTAGATGCCCATTTTGAATCACCATAGTTTTTTGGTATTTTATGTTAACCAGGTTGGAAAAAATGTATGTTTACCCAAAAAAAATGATCTGTGCTGGCTATCCTCCTGCTCAGGACCTGTGGCAGGCACGTGTTGACTCGGTTCGGCCCACCTTTGAAGAAGCGGCAAAGGAGATGGGCAAAGCAAGGATCGATCAGGAGGCACATCCCGATTTTTGGAGCTTTAGAAACCAACAGAAAACACCCCCAAACACCCCCAAACACCCCTTTTTTTGTTGTTGTAGGTGGATGTGGATTAGTTGGTTTTTCGGAAACAAAAAAAACAACAACAACAACAGAAAACACCCCACATTTAAGAGAAGTATGAGTACAATGTAGTGCCGAAGGATGGCTAAGTTGGTGAAGACTTCAATAACTATGGTTTATGACACTTGTAACTTGCAACTACAGTCAATGGGTTCTTTTAAAATATCACTTGGGGGCACCAAATTAACCAATATATCATAGGCCTTGGCTCTAGGTCAATCTTAGATGGATACTGGATACTTTAATCCTTCAGTCTTTTGGTATTAATGGGAATATCTACGTTCACCAGCAAAGAATTTAATTTTTTGCAGGGTATCTAAGTTTGGCAATGAATTGGGGATGGTCTATTATTGGATTTACCGCACATTACCCTTCGTTCCTCAAGCATGAATGGCCAGGCAATCCTGAAAATGGGAGGCTTTGGGTTGGAAAATCATCGAACCTGCCACATGAGTTTGTCTGTAAACAGCATATCAATCAGTACCCTCTGGTAAACGTTAACAAAAAACTATGGACAATCACCACTTATAGTGGGTAAATCAACTATTCCTATGGCCATTTTCAATAGCAAGCTGTTAGTTTACCAGGCCGGGTATCCCATAGTTGATCATGATTTCCCCATGATTTGATGGCCTTTTCGTTCTGGACCAACAGCGACCTGAACTCGTGAACTCTGATAGGCCCTCTTAGTGAGGCCACTTGACTTCGGAAATACCGCCAGAATCGCGAGCCAGCCTTTTTTCCGCAGCTCACCTGTTTTCTTGAGAGAACAAAACAATGTGATCAATGTGCAAGATCATATCCTTCTGTAGAGATACAAAAAGATGTGGAGAACCCACTATTTGAAGATCATTTTCCAAATGGAAAACCACTGGTTTTCCACAGCTTTTTCTATGTCTAAAGGAGGGTTTACATCCCATTTAATCACCATAAAATCACCGTGAAATCCCATTCAATCACCATTAAATCCCATTAAATCACCAATTTGGGATACTATCTTTGCATCTTCTTTGCTTCTTTGCTTCACTTCGCCACTCGGCCTTTCACTGCAGGTGGTGAAAGCCGTGTGGGCGCGCATTGCGCCAGGGCTCGCAGAGGCGGATGGTGGGTTCGTTTGGATTTCCAGCTTGGTACCCTCTGGTAACAGTTTGCTATTAAAAATTGCCATTGAGCTCGTTAATTTACCAAACATGGTGACTTTCACTAGTTATGTTAGTTTACCAGAGGGTAATATTGTGATGATGATGATGATGATGAGGAGGTAATAGTAATGATATGTAATGATGATGATCATGATGACCATGATGACGATGATGTTCCTTTCCGGTCCGGGCAAACGATGGCGTTTGACCGTAATAATACTGTTCAGAGTAGTATGATGGTAATAGCAATCTACCAGTAGTACTGTACAAGGCGGTGGCGGAAGTTTCAGAATAGGACACCTATAGGAGAGCTTGGTTGTTGTGAATCACGGATGGCAGAGCGAATCCACTGATGGACTGAAATGTGGTTGGAGTTGTGTGTTTTTGGAGTGGTTACAATGGTTGCAGTGGTCACCTGGTCGGTCACCTCACCCACAACTGCTGGATGTAGTGTGGTGTAGCGCAGCTGTAGTTGTAGTGGAGTTGTAATTGTGGTGTAGTGTCGTTGCAGTTGCATTTGTGGTGGTGTAATGGGTGTAATGTAATGTAGGGTAGTGTAGTGCAGTGTGGCGTGGTGTGGTGCAGTGTAGTGTAATGTAATTAGTGTAGTGTAGTAAAGTGTGTAGTGTAGTGTAGTGTTATGTAGTGTAGTTGTAGTTGTAGTTGTAGTGGTAGTTGTAGTTGTTGTTGTAGCTGTAGTTAGTGTGCTGTAGCGTAGTGTAGTGTAATTGAGTGTAGTGGATTGGAGTGTATTGTAGAGGAGTGTCGTGTAGTGTAGTGGAGTGTAGTTGTAGTTGTAGTTGTAGTTGTAGCTGTAGTTGTAGTTGTAGTTGCAGTTGGAGTTGTAGTTGTAGTTGCAGTTGTAGTTAGTGTAGCGTAGTATAGCGTACTGTAGTGTAGTGTAGTGTATTGTAGTGTGGTTGTAGTTGAGGCTGTAGCTGTAGCTGTAGTTGCAGTTGTAGTTGTAGTGTAGTGTTGTGTAGTGCAATCTAGTGTAGTGTAGTGAAGCGAAGTGGAGTGTAGTGTAGTGTAATGTAGTGTAGTTGTAGTTGTAGTTGTAGTTGTAGCTGTAATTGTAGTCAGTGTAGCGTAGTGTAACGTAATTGAGTGTGTTGTAGTGTAGTGCAATGTAGTTGTAGTAGTAGTTGTGCTTGTAGTTGTAGTGGAGTGGAGTGGAGTGGAGTGGAGTGGAGTGTAGTGGCGGTTGTAGTTGAAACTGTTACAAAACCCTCACGTTTTCCTCACTTTTGACGAGGTGCCCAATCCCTTGTGCCTGCCACGCAAAAAGACATCTGAACGTCCAAAAGTGGTCCGAACATGTGGTGTTTTAACATTTTGACTTGGAAATCTGCTTCGCGCCACAATGGCGTGCACTTTTTCGACATCTCAAGTTCCAAAAGTGGCCCGAGACCGGCAGTTTTTAACACTTTTGACTTCGAAATGTGCTTCGCGCCGCAACGGCGTGCACTTTTTCAACATCTCAACTTCTAAAAGTGTTCCGAAGCTGGTGTGTTTTGTACATTTTGACTTCGAAATGTGCTTCGAGCCACAACGACGTGCAATTTTTCATCTCTCATCTGACCAGATGGCTCCGCACCCGCCGCTTTAGCGAGCCTACTTTTCGACCTTCCGGAGCCACAAATCATTGGAAAAACAATGAAGCGCGACTTTTCTACCTTTTCGCGCATCTGCATCTTCTTTCTTCTGACTCTTTCTCTTCTCTGATCTTCTCTCTTCTCTTCTCTGACTCTTCCCACCTCCGCTTTCCACCTCTCCGTATTGTCGGAAGTTTGACTTCTAAACTTCCTTCGATAAGTATCCATAGCAGAACTAGTGATCGTGATATCATCAAGAAACACATGGCCATTTGGTTGATCAATCCCCTATTTTCAGATACCACACCCATTTTCAAACGATTCTCGGTTTTCATCCATTTTCCATCCTACCTCCTGATGATGATGATGATGATGATGATAAAAAGCAGGTTCATTTTCTTTAAACAATAATGATAAATATTGTTGTGTGCTACCTATATAGATTTCTTTATTCATCATTATGATTATGATCATTATCATTATCTATTTATATGATTATTGTAGTTGTTTCTTTTTTAAGGCATGTACTTATTTTTTCTTGGCATTTTTTTCACCTTTCTTTTCTCCCGGAAATGCTGTTCCGGCAAACTCTTGTGTTCGCAATGATGAGCTTCAGCCTGGAACTGCAGAAATCAACGCACGCAACATCTTTGCAAGCCTCAGGTTCCCGGTTCCCGGAGGTTTTGGGTCCTGTTTCAATGCTACTTTTACAATCTAGGTGAGTTTTACCTACAGGGCCATGCTCCGCCGGTTACAGGTGGATCCTTCCATCAAAGATGCCTTCGATGCGTGCGCCGAACCATGGGCATTGGGCATTTGGAGTCAAGGAAGTCGGTGAACCATGGTCATTGATTGCTACGTTTTTCAGCTTGACATAAACTATGTTTTTTGGGTATTCCGGTATTTCTTCATTTTTGAGACAAAAACCTCATGTGATTCCATAAAGGCCCCCCATCCCCACGAAGCATCCAGCTGTGCCACATGGCAGGCCCTTGACTCTGCCTTGCATTGCTCCACGTCATCTGCTGGTGCTCAACGGCGAGAAGGTGGCACCCCATGGCCATCCCCATAGCTGCCCCTGGCAATGTACAAGATCAAGATCTCCAGTTTTGAAGGTGTTGTTTTTTTGAAATTCCCAAAATTGTATTTTTTTGAAGATGTTTGAAGATGTTTTGGAAATTCCCGCATTTCAGCACAAAATCTTCATACTTGGGTGTGCATGAAACGGCATTGCAAGTGGGTCAAATCACCATATATCACCATATATTATCAATATAGATATGTGGGATCTACCCCAGTTATCAATTAGTGGGATTGGCCTCTCAGCATCAATCGCTTTTGTACATAATTGGGGTATTCCAGTATACCCTCCAGTAAACCGACATGGCTATGGCACATGGACCATTTATAAAAGAATTTTCCCCGGGACGGTGGTTTTCCATAGTTATGTTCGTTCACCAGAGGCTACCCAAGTTGTGTCTGCCCTGCCATAAACTCACCACGAAGCCCAACGGGTCACGACCCGAACGGTCTTTTTTTGTGGCAGGATCCTCGCTGCCCACTGGAAGGACTTCAGCAGTCGCTGGCAGCCACGAAAGAGGTGGTCCTGGCCGGGAAAAGGACCCAGCAATTTGGAAGGAACATCTACAGGAAATCCCTGTCGACTGTTGATTATTTATCATTATCTGATAAATCTGATAATCATAGCTTGATATAGATGTCAAAAGTTGATAATGCTTATTATTTAGCTGTTAATAGTCCTGATAACCTGTGATAATATAACTAGGGAAGACTGTAGTCCTGTTGATCTACTTGGAGGGATAATAGACTGATTCCTACTCGATCCAAAGACACGTCAGGCAACTACCTGAGGTTTTGTTTTTAGATTTGCATTGCAGCCAGCTCATCAAGAGTTTATTTGTATAGCTGCGTATAGCGGCGAAACCTTGCATTTTGCTTCAGTCTGTGCCTCGCGAAAACTTAGGGATGTGAGCGGTTCATGGAAGTCCCAATGCCAAGATGAGATGGTGTACTTTAGTTTTTTCATGATATAGCTAGGAAATGTTAGGAATTTCATAGCCAGAGGCCAGAGGGATCTATGCCATGCGTGGCAATCAACAAAGTGCATGGTCCGAGAAATGCTGCGCAGTTCAGAAACCATCCCGTGATGGTTTTGTGGTGAAAACAGGCCTGGTTAGTAAGTCCCCTGAGGGGTTTATCTCATCTATTAAAATCTAAAAATGGAAGAACTGACTATGGTTATGAACCACTTTCCCTCTGGTAATTTAACATAGCTATAGAACAACACCATTTTTAATAGGTAAACTGTTAAACCATTTATAAATGGGCAATTTTCCATGGTTTTTTGTGTGTTTACCAGGCCGGGTACATTCCTGCAAATTTCGATGATCCTCCAAGTGCCTACCTTTTATTCCCTGAAGCCGCCACGATAGGCCTATGAGCGCCTCGACGGCCAGGAGCGATTGCGGGTCTACATCCAAGAGGCTGTTTCTACATCCGAAAGGTTGCATACATTTCCGTGTTTTTTTCGAAGATCCCATTTCATATCACATGAAATGATGTTGGTACAATTAAAAAAACCATCCCCCAGAAAAATCACCATTTTTTTTTAGGTGGTATAAACTTACCATTCCCATTTTTGGCTGGTAAACATGATTGTTTTTAACCACATTAAATAAGTTCTGTTAGAATCTGAAGTCGAAGTTGGAGACATGTCAGACATGTCGACACCCAGGGAGTGGGGCACATGATGACCAAGCAAATGTGGGAGAAAATCGATGACTTCTTCACCGTCCCTTGGCATTTGTGGCTCGGGTGAAACTTGACCATATCCCCACTGTGCTGGTTAGTTTTTATACCTTATTGATGTTGCTTAAACTATGTTAAAACTTCTATCAACTCTCCCGTTATACTTGAGGTGATCTCGAAATATCTCCCAACGATATCTCCATCGTTTTTTTCGCATTGCCCAATTGGGTAGACGAACGTCTAGATATGGAAAGTAACATAGTCCGTATAGTTCCACAAGGAAATCATGTAGATTCATGATGCATGCTGGGAGTTTCCATATCTCCTCAATACCATCTGGCTATGACTAACAGTTTGCCATGGAAAGATCCACCATTTTTGAGAACGGTAAACCATCTATTTCTATGGGTCATCTATACCATGGCGAACTGTAACAAATAACCAGATGGTAAATTACTTGGTTGATAGATTTCTCTATGGGTTAAAATGATCCCCAATAACCCAGGTAGTAAAATTCCCTATTTCATAACCAGTTAATCAGCATGCATCAATGATTCCCATTATTCCGATTATAGTCCCATTGTATTCCCATTATATGTTCATATCTATGGTATGTTTTATGGGAATCCCATTGTATTACTATTATATAAAAACCAGTATATTACCATCTTCATTCCCATATCTATACATCTGGAATACCATTGTATTACCATTGTATTACCATTGTATTACCATTCTCAATACATCTGGAATAAAATTTACGGTCGACCTCCGAGGCAACACTGAGCAGCAACGGCAAGCGGAAACGGCAAGCGCAACTCTGAGGTGTCCCTGCGGTCGGGTGGTTTTTCGGTGGTCACGGTGGTCACGGTGGTCACGGTGTCGCTCCAAATCATCCTCAAAATCTTCAGAGTGTTTACCCTCTGGTAATTTGTTACATAGCTATGGAAAGATCCACCATTTTTAATGGGAAAATCCACTATAAATGGCCATTTTCAATAGCTTTTTGTTAAATTACCAGAGGGTAAATCTTAAACAGAGATTTCTATGTTTTTCTGTGGTTAGACATGGTTGAATTTCCAAAAAGGAGTTGTGCGGATCGAATTCTTTGATACATGACATGCGACATGACATGCCACTGCCCAGCGATGCTTGGTCAGTGCATGGCAGCCAGCCAAAGTGCGGCGTTTCTAACGAGTGCCCAGAGTGCTGGTGGCCGATTTCGCTTAGAACGGTGGAAGTGGTGGACCCTTTTCAAAGGGCCATATCCCAAAATAGAACCATATACTTTTGAGATATATTGACATATCATGGTTATGGTAAGCATCTTATATCATAATATGATCAATATCAGCATTATTTATGATCAATGGGAAATCCAGGATCCTAAGATGGGGGTACTGTACCATATAAGGCCTTATTTTGTGGGGATATTCCCTTACATAGGCCTTATATATGGTAGGTACCTCCAATTTAGGTTCCTGAAATGGCCAGTGATATGATGGCATATTAAAACCATATTATCCTTTGGTGGTTATTTATGACATCAACGCTGCGCCGCGGCAATCCAACGTCGAAGTTTCTGATGGTTTCCTTCCAACGGGGCGATGTTTGTGACCACTGTACAGAACATGGGGAAAAATCATTGAACCAATTGAAATACCCTCTGGCAAACTGTTACATAACTATGGAAAGATCCACCATTTTTCATGTGAAAATTCACTATAAATGGTGATTTTCCATAGTTATGTTAGATTACAAGAGGGTACATTGAAATACATGATACTGTAGCCGGTGAATGGTTGGTCAATGGGTAATTCACGTACGTAGTATGTATACATTTGAAGCGATATTGGTCCAGTATCACGCGCAGTTCAGCCCAAATGTGAGTGTCATCAGGGACTTTTGGCCACATGTTTCCCCTTTTTTGAGTCTTTTGCTGTTCTTCGGCGGGCTTGCAGCTTTAGCGTAGATAGACATCAAAGACAAACATGCTGTAACTTGCTTTCAGCATTTGCATTGGACGCTGCAAAAAGCTCACGATTCATTTTCGATTTTGATAATAAACCATAACCCGAATGCTGGCACAAGGGGAACAGCGAATCAACGACTCGGACAGCTTCAAACACCTGGTTGGCCCCCTGGAGAGCAGAGTGCTGACGCACAAATAGGAAAGAGAGCCCATGGTCACGCAGCCTGGACAATGGGAGGCGTAGCATGGGTTGGTGATTGACTTGCTTTTCAAGAGGATGTGAGGGGCAGCATATTTGCCGATGGTCTCATATCTTACAATGTCTTGCAACATTGGTTGTGCATCTCAAGAGTTTCAACTCAGAAGTCGTGGCACATTTTGATGATTTTGAGTGCATGGTGGAAGATTAGCGTAGTGTACTCGTAGCATTGCCTGTCAGCTTCCCATTACCTAAAAAAATGGGCCATGGAAAACCGCTGACAGCAGCTTGGAAAGTTGCAAGGACGAGCCAGGCACGTAAAGTGCTGGCCCTACTGATTGGATGCTGCACGCCATTCTTGATTTTGCATCCCGATGCTTGAGAAAGACGTCCTAGGTAGGGGTAAGAGAACATTGGCAGGAATCCACCAAACAATTTCATGTAAAAGCTCAGTCAGTTTCCCGATTTTCGCTTCAACCCCCCAAATTTCTTTCAAGATGATCCCAGTTGTGCCAGGTGCAACTTGAGTTGCCATGGTGAAGGATGCATGGTCCGGATCCTCAGATCTCTGGTGCCCGAACGTAGGCGACCATTTTAGTAGAAAACCTGAGGCCCAATGGTGACTTGGGGATCCCCCATTTTAAGAACCCCTCCATATACATATATATATATATACATATATATACATATATATATATATATGTATGTATACAAATATGTATATATATATATATCTATATCTATATATATATATATATATATACATATGTATATATATATATATATAACATGATGGTAAGGTTGGGGATATGGTCTATGGGTGCTATTGAGTTTTGTTAATGGGCATACAATGATACAATGGGGATGTAAAGCAACGTGATATGATCTTTGTGAACTGCAAGGACCTCACGTCCCGACGTCACTGGAATGGTGACCAGATGATTTCACCTTGCCATGGGGGCATGGCAGCCAGGCACTTTGTAAGTGGAGACATGATATACCTTTTCAAAAAGACAACCCATTTACCATTTTGTTTTGTTTAACGGGTAATCAAACATCGCTGGGAAATCCCTGAACTCAAAACTCAATGGATCTCAATGGCTCCAAATAGCTGGAACATCACCGAAGTAAACAGGGAATGGTCCATTCCCATGGCGATCCAAGATAGCCCTCGACCCCATGGCGCCCTGCCGCCTCAGGAGCCAAGAGGGCCGGGACCCAGGTGGACAGGGCACCGTTGAAGGCTTTTAAGCAGCATGAAAACATCACTAGACGACGCACCAGATCCTGAAAGGCAAGATGACTGAGTGTGGAAGCGAGTTTGATGGAGGTACAGTAATTCATTTTAATTCCACGTTAGCATCTCAAACCTTTGCCGAGCTGTTTTTCCAAGCGGCACATGTTTGGCCGTTTCTTGATTAGATTTGTGTGTCCGAAAATGGGTCATATCTACCATCAAAAATTGACAGCAATTTGAGTAGGGTTATTACTGTATAATTAAACCATAGAAATATCCCCATAGAATTTGGTTGTTGGTTTTGAAACCATAGATTTTCACAGAGCTATATGCCAGCCTTCGAAACCCGCCAGGTGTAGCTCGAGAGTTGAAGTACTACTCTCGCAGCTATGGAGGGTGGGCATGGCAGAAGTGGGATGAACTGGGCGGGGAAATCCCGAATTTCAAAGTGGCCATGGCGTAGCGTTTTGGCGTAGCGTTTTGTTTTTTCTTGGGAGATATACCCTCCGGTAAACTAACATAGCTATAGACAAGCAAAAAAATATGTCAAGGTAAATCAACGAACTAAACTAAATGGCCATGTTCAATAGCTATGTTGCCGGAGGGTAAGATTACAAGGGCCTATAATTGGCCATGTGGGAACAGTGAACGTCTGTTACACCCCACTATTCACCAGAAATCAATATCTACTCTTTGTCCATGAACCACGGTTCATATCGGTTAATAATTATCAGTATTAACCAACCCACTATCATAATTATCATTATCATGATCATGATAATCATTATTATTGTCATTGTCATAATTGGCTCGACGTTCGCTGAATGTTGGGTGAATGTTACTTACTCGCATCGTAACGAACGGCGGCGTTCGAGCGTTGTTATTCTTCATTATCCGCAACAGGAAGGGCCCCTCCAGTTACAAGCGGGTCTTGTAACCCCACCCAACTACAGATATGTCCATTATATTCCATTATAAACCTTAGTTAAACTTAGTTATGTTCACCAACTTAGCTATCGAAAAAAAATGGCTTCCGTTTTTGACTCTCCCAGTTCGGCGGATGCCCGATGCCACATCTTCCAGGCCGGAGGAAGAAGCCGAAGAGGAGGCGAACGAACAGAAGCAGCGACAAGTGCTGCATGATGATGGTCGGGACCGCCAGTGGAGTGGTCGGCCGGTGGTTACCCAGCGCTGGTTGCGAACCTTAAGTGGGTGAGTTTTTGGTAGATGTATAGTATCGAATGATGTTGAATGTAATATATATATATATATACACATGGATAGTATATATTGTATATATATATATACAATATAATACATATGATATGTTTATTATATATACAGATTATATATGTACAGCGTATATACATATATACCCTGAATATATATATATACACATACACGTATTGTGGAGGTAGGATGTGCAAGTTATTTACCTTGTTGTTGTTGAGGTCATCCTTGTTTGGCTCCGGGGAGAATGGCGTTGGTAAAAGATTGATGGTCGATGGGGTTGGATGTTTTTGAGTGGAATGTCAATTTCTTTCTGTTTATTGGTTCCAAGCAAGAACTCTGAATGTGGTTTTTGATTGTGGAAAGTGACGGTCAAAAAAGGCATACGGCATACTGTTTCAATTTGTTTCAGGTGTTTCAGCAACAAAACATGGTCCGCTGCTTCAATTTTCGTTGTGGTTCGCTGCATGATGCGAGGTTGGCCGCTGAAGTTGAAGTTTGAGAAGAAGAACTTGGTCTCTGGCTTGTTGATGGGAAAATGCAGGTGTCAGGGCCTGGCAGGGCAGACCATTGGCGGCTTCCCTGATGATGTTCTTGCCTGTTCTTGCCTCTCCCGAGTCTATGCCGTTGTTTCTCGCTTTCTAATTCTATCTACAGTTATATAAAGGGTATACATATATATATACAATATGTATTCACATTTTATTATGACTTGTCGATCATGGTCTACGGAGCATGTCAGTTGTCTTACCACAGTCAGCCTCTCAACAGGAGAAGCCCCATGACTGGTGAGATTACAATGCCGCCTGGCTGCGCTGGCAAATGCTGGTCGTTTTTCAGAGCTTGGAGAATGGGTGCCGGGTGAAGTCTTACCAGATATTGGGGATATAATGGGGATAATATAATATATATATAGTATAGTATATTATGGGGAATATATTATATATAATGGGGATTTAATAATGGAAATATGATATGACACCAATCAATCTTGTTTTTTGGGTGTGCTTGAATATTGCTATCCAATGGTTTTTTGCGGGAGCTGTTCAGAGCCATTCACCATGAAGTGGATAGCCTGCCTCCCACATGGGCCCCCACCCAAAAAAAACCGTAGATCCAATACAAAGAGCAGGGTTTGTAATGGGGGATTTCAAGTTAGCCTCTGGTAATTTAATATAGCTATTGAAAATACCCCATTTAGTTCGTTGATAAAAACCTATTCAAAATGGTGACTTTCCATAGCTTTTTGTATGTTTACCAGAGGGTACTTGGTGGTTCGCCCCAGTCATGCTATAATCCCTGCCTTAAAACTGGAGTTAAACTAGCGACCTACCAACTGGGATGAAGCACTACGACGCGACATATTCGCATGAAATGATTGGAATTTATTAGATAACACCATTTTTTTTGTGTTGGTTTATATCCCCATGAATTTTCATCCCCAATATTCCCAGTTATAAGGTTGATATACCCATCACCAATCATATCACCATTTGACTAGTCATCCCATGGTTTTGGGTCATGATCTCTTTATGGGGGTTCCCCCCACCTGCGGCAGAATTTATTCATGGCCGCGCGCGAAAAGCTGCGCGCGCTGTGAGGGAAAAGCCACCCGCCTTCCCCAATTTCCAGGTGGGCGAAGCCGTGGCCCCGAAATGGGTGGCTTTTCCATAGAGGATGGGGCCCCCAAGATAGCCTCTGGTAATTTAACATAGCTAGTGAAAATGGCCATAGAAATAGTGGATTTTCCCATTAAAAATGGTGATTTTCCATAGTTACGTTAGTTTACCTTTAGGGTAGCGTTCAGTTGCCTAAAAAAAGTGGCTGAATTCGTGGCTGGGTTTACAGTAGATAGAACCAAAAATGGGGTTATAAACCAACATATGATTGGGGGGGCACCATCCTGTAGGGAACTGTTGAAAATTGCTATAGGGTACCCTAAAACGTGCATTTTCAAGAAAACTACAGATGATTTGCACGATTTATCTAAAAAGAAACAGTGATGATATGTCTTTCCTGCATTGTTTATCTTGGGGATACCCAAAATTACAATCCTTACCAATATTGCATGGTGCAGTATGATCTTTGGCTTTATTTAGACTTATTATTCGCTAGATTCATTACAATTACCACAACAATTTACCATCCACATGATTGTTATCTAAATTGTCATTGTTTTACTATGTTTTACTATGTTTTACTATGTTTTACTATTTTACTGCAATTACAATTACCAGTAGGATTGCCATATTTAAAATAGCCATGGAACACCACCATTTGAATATTTTAATCATTGAACTACATGGGCCAGTTTGCTTCCTGTGCGCAAACTGCTAAGGTACCGGAAGGTATCCAAAAATTGGTCAAACCCACAATTTCTAGATTATTTTCCCCATTAAAACCCGCCATTTCGTTGTTTGATTGCCAGGGGGTATATCACTGGTATATCCCCTTAATTTCATTGATAGTATCATATTATAATCCCCATTGATATCCATGAACATCACCACGTATAGCCCATATCGCCATCCTCTTGAACCCATAGAAACTCCTCTCAAATCTTCTTTTTATGATTTATTTCGAAGGTATTTTCCCATGATTTTCTCATTTAACCTTGGATTAAACCATGATTTTCCATGGATTTTACCATTGAAAAGCTGCCCAATCTGCCATTGGCAGCTCACTGGATCAATTTGACGGATCCGGATCGGTACGACCGTAGGTGGTCGACTTGGCGGGCCGTGAAACGCTTCCCCGCAGCAGGCGGTTTTCTGCCGCCGGGTTGAGCCATAACTTGGGACCTTGGGACTGGGTTGAGTCATTGAGCCAGGAATCGTCAGTGGTTTTCTGGGTGGTTTATAAGCTATACCCTCTGGTTATGACTAACACTTCGCCATGGTTAAGCTAACATGCAGCCATGGAAGCCATGGCCCATAGAAATTCAAATGATTTTCCCAGCGAACGAAACCTCAATTTATTTTGGGATTTTCCATGGCGAACTGTTAGTCATAACCAGATGGTTGTGGCACTCATCCCCATGAAAATTCATGAAAATTCCCTAGTTGATCACCGTTTTTTACCATCATATTTCTACTATAATGTGGGTAAAACATGGTAAAACATAAATCATCCCCTTAATCATCATTTTTATAGGTGGTACAGACCATTCCCAGTCATGGGTGGTAAAAATGACATTGTTTGACCCACATTACATACCGTATATATAGGCTTCCTGAAGATAGTCATGGACAAAGAATCTCCACAAACATGGGAATAGCATTGAAATTTAAATACGTATTTAATCTACTTCAGGATGATTTTATAGTAGCAATTAACAAAAAGATAGAAAAGGTTCAATTTATCACTATTTTCGTTGAATCTTACTAAGTTCTATCACTATCGTTTTTTTTTGGTTGCTATAGGCAATGCATCACTAATTCATCCAGATAAATATGGGATCTGGTCATAATGGAGTATAGGTGGAAAACCCCGATGAATTGGCCACTTAAAGATAAGGACACTCTTGATGGTTAACCAATGGATTTTGGGTTACCCTCTGGTAATTTAACATAACTATTGAAAATCCACCCATTTTAATTAGTGGATAAATCAACTAACCATTTCGACTGGGCCATGGCTTCAATAGCAAACTGTTGACATAACCAGAGGGTACCCGTGGTTACCCAGTAGTCTCTCACTGGGGAAGGATTTGGGGTCGGAGTTCACCAAAAAAAAACGGAGAATTCATCATGGAACTTTCGGCGTTTCAGAGATTGGAAGATGGCAATCTTTTTGGGTGATGATGGCAGATACAAAAAACACTGGAGTCTGTATATATAACATCAATTTCTAATATTTGGTTCATAACAAACTGTATTTGGTTCAATAAGAACATAATACTGAACCATTAATAATAATTATTATTATTTGCAAGAACCATTGACTAAAAACACCAATATTACCATCTTTTAATATTATATTATAATCACATGGTATAGAAGGGAACTTCCTGAGAGTTGAGATTCTGAAGGTCTGTGATTAGACACTTTCTATGTCAGGATCGCAACCCTCCTTAAGCCTTACTGGGGGGTGCAGTTCCAGTTGTAAGTGGATATATCTCACCATAGTTATGGGGACCCCCATCCCCACTTATGGAGGTTACCCGCATGGTTATATCATATATCGATGAAACTAACCCCGAATACACACCCAAGCAGTCCCATGCCTGCATCCTTGTGCGAAAAGAAGTGCTCAACCTGCGTTCCTTTTGCACAATCCCATAGACAAATGCTTACAAGGGCACTGTGAAAACGTGCCCTTATATATTTTTTGTTCTACTTTTGCCCGAACACCTTTAACCAAAGCGAGCAGGTTTCAAGTCGAGCACTTATTTTGGCTCAAATGAAGCTCTAGGCAAATTGTTCAAGCTAATGGAGCACCCTCAGAGTGTTGATTTGTCATCTCAACTTTCGATCATCCCATGGTTATCGAAGCACTTATGGAAGTCCTTTTTTTTTCCCGTGGATAAAATTGAGTACTCCAGGTGCCCAATTCGTCCCACAAAAAGAAAAACCCCGTGCCCACGGTCCACGTCCACCTGAGAGGCATATCTTAGAAGAAGACAAGTACCTCTTCAAGCCCATCCCTTTGATGTGCCCCAGGGCACCCAAAAAAGTGGGGAAAAATGCGGATCTTGCCATTGTTGAAGAGTTCCAATTTTGCGCCAAGAGGATGCCCAGATTTTGGAAATGCTGTAGCTGGTTGGTGGTGACTGGAACCATGGAATTTTATGACTTTCCATTCACTTGGGATTGATGGATTATAGTGGTTTACTGGACTTTAATGGATTTTAATGGATTTTTCCATATATTGGGAATGTCATCATCCCAACCGACGAACTCCATGATTTTTCAGAGGGGTTAGCAGCAACCACCAACCAGTGATTCGAGCTCCAATGGTAGCACTGGCCCCGTGCTCAAGATCTCCGGTGCGATATGCCAGGTACAGAACCTGGTTGTATCAACGCCATTTCGTGAAGCCCGAAGGTTTTGGACGTTGGGGCGCCCAGGGCCAACATGCGCCATGCGGAAAAAAGCCCTCACTGTGTGGAAAAATCTGGAAATTCATAGTGCTTGGTATAGGGAATCATCCCAACATTGCCTATGTCAGGGTCGTGAATTACTATAATATATATATATACGTACTAGCGCTAGCGTTAAGTCGTATCAGCTCGTAAAAGTCGTTTTGGGAGGCCGCGCGCCTGGAAAAAGTTCAAGTTTGGCATCACCACAGCTTTTAGTAATCGAACGATTTCATTGTTTTGGGGCCGTGCACCTGGAAAAAGTTCAATTTTTGCATTGCGTTGATTTTTAAAACTTATATTTGATCATTCTTTCAAGGGGGCAAACGCTGGTTGCTGCTTGCTTGCTGCTTGCCTGCTGCTTGCTGCTGCTTGATGCTGCTTGCTGCTGCTTGCTGCTGCTTGCTGCTGCTTGCTGCTGCTCAGCTGCTGCTCACCTGCTGCTCACCTGCTGCTCATCTGCTGCTTGCCTGCTGCTTGCTTGCTTGCTTGCTTGCCTGCCTGCCTGCCTGCCTGCCTGCCTGCCTGCTTGCTTGCTTGCTTGCTTGCTTGCTTGCTTGCTTGCAGAAAACAAGGGGCCCCCATATCCTTATATCATCCTAGATCATAGCCCTGCCAATAGGATTTGCTACAGCTAACCCATTTGCATTGCAAGAAATTTGAAGCTGTACCAATAGGGGCTTGATTTGGTCACGCGACGCAGGACATCAATATAATATATTCAAATCCAATAAATTTCACCCAGGGACCCAGGACGTTGTTGTTATTCCCATGGGATGGATGAGCATACTCCATGGATTCCATGTTTATGGCACATATGAAAAAATATCTTAAATAACCAGAGAGTGTATATATATATATATACTGTGAGTTATATATAATTATATCTGGTTGGTGGTTTGGAACATGAATTTCATTTTTCCATATATTGGGAAGAATAATCCCAACTGACGAATTCATATAGTTTCAGAGGGGTTGAAACCACCAACCAGTGAACAATTCTGAAAACCCACTAACTGTAGCAATATATCTACCATAAACCCAACAGCTGACATAGCACCAGATGCCCCAGTTGTAACTTGCTTTGCAACCCCCATTAACTAATTCGATATCTATATCCATACCCTCTGGTTAGTTTGCTATGAAGCATCACCGTTTTTATATTAGGTAAAATATCATTTTCAACTATTTCTATGGTATATACTATACACACTGTGAGTTATATACTGGTTGGTGGTTTGGAGCATGAATTTTATTTTTCCATATTTTGGGAATAGTAATCCCAACTGACTTTCATATTTTTCAGATGGGTTCAAACCACCAACCAGTATATATATATAATTATATATAGTGTTATAGATATAGTGGAAATAATGGAAAATTATATCATGTTATTATCAATATATATTATGTCAATAATATGTATATATATATACACACTGTATATATATATAACTATATATATACACATACCATGAGTCCAAGTTAACTCAGCGATGACTTCTGCGGGGCACTTGTCACATTGCCATCCCCTCATCCCAGGGGGAAGAGACATGGACTACACGGTCAGACAGGCACGGCGCCATCGAATCCCTTGGTAATTGAACAAAAAGCTATTGAAAATGGTGATTTATTGTGGATTTACCCATTGAAAATGGTGATTTATAGTGGATTTATAGTGGATTATAGTGGATTTACCACCCATTAAAAATGGTGATTTATAGTGGCATAACATGAAAATGAAAATGGCCCATTTATAGTGGATTTACCCATTGAACATGGTGATTTTCCATAGTTCTGTTAGTTTACCAGAGGGTAATGATGGTTAATGATGGTTAATAATGATCAATCTTATATGCACATGTATATAATAACGGAGGTTTCCATAAATGGGGATACCCCGATAGCTGGATGGTTTATATCCTGGAAAATCCAAATCAAAAATGGATGATTTCAGGTTCCCTCATTTCAGGAAACCTCCGCATGATGATAATACTTTGGAATTCTGCAAAAAACAATCTTTGCAGACGAATCCGTATTTTCTTCACGTGTTGTGAGTGCGCTTGAAATGGGCTTTTGGAAAGGCTCGTCTACAACAAGAGGTTCATTTGTTCGACCTACCCGCAACCTGCAAAAATACGAAAGGTTTTCTCCAAACCATGCGATCTATTCCAAAATACCCTCCAGAAAAATGGAAACATAATTTGCCACTATTTAAGTCGTATTTTACTCTTGTATCTTGGTGTTTGCATGTGTTTGCAGTATGTATACCAAAAGCATTCGTGGATTGTACTGTACGATGTGTAAATTTGGGGTTTCCCCGATGATTGCCATCAAATTAAAGGATTGGGAAATTCATGTTTTAAAGCGTTTAAAACTTGTGATTTTGCCCAAACCTTCTGACTTTCGGTCCAAGATAGCAATGGAAAATGCACCGGCAGTGAGGCGTTGGGCGCCTTTTGCCTCGATATCCCGTTGCCAAGCTGAGTTGGTCACCACTTATGATTCTACCCTGGTTATGGTTCTTTGATGTACATTTAAACCATGAGTTCGGGGATTGAGCAAAAAATTCCTTGGGGATGAATCATTGACAACTGATGAAACTGATGATGAAAAAGCGGTCACAAAAAGCAATATCTTCTAGGGATTAGATGAGATTATCATCATCCACTATGGGAATCCCTCTGAAAACCAAACAACTGATCGTCCCCTTTAAGGAAGCTCCATCCAAATTAATATCAAGTTGCAGCCAAAAAAAACCAGCTACACTCCCCAAGATTATGACAGACCTTGAACATAAGTAGATGAAAAATGATGAAAATAACTAATTTTAGTGGAAACATGTGGAAACTAGTCTTCCAAGCCCTAATTTGGCAGGGTCCATGTCAATTTACAGGATGGTACTCGTAATTATAGCTGTGAATTATCAGTTCTTTCTGGAGTGGCCACTATACACAACTAGATCTTTAGTTGGGTTCAATAGGCAAACACCAAATGTGTGTATACATATATAGATCCATATTTATCCCACTAAAGTGAGTTCAACTAGCACCAAACTTATCCCAGAAATATCGTGGGTTACCAACGTCAGGAGATCAACACACCACCAAGATAGCTGTGGAAAGCGGTCTATGTAGAAATGTTTTTTTAATGTTAGCCCCGGATTTCCTAAACATGCAGCTTATCAATATGCGGGGTTCCCAAAATAGTGATATTTCTCTTTATACATGGTACTGTACGCCTAATTAGTAAACTAGGGACTACTTTTATTACTTTTATCATTTTAGATTCTTGGTTGATCTCATCTCTATGTAAATATGGTGATTTTTCCAGCCTGAGGATGTGGAACGGCAGATGGTCGCCTTTGATGATGTACGTAACGGGATCCAAGGGAATGGAGGTGACTCTCCAACAGGGATTTCATAGGGATTCAACATGATGTAACCAAGAACTTGCTGGTGAGAATTCACGATATAATGAGAGAGAATGGACATATTTGATATACCATGATATATCCCAGAGCTAGTATGTTGCAGTTTGGAAAACCCATTCATTTTTGTATTTACAATCCGTAAACAAGTTACAAGCCATTCTCCGTAGAGTTTTGTGATGAAGGGAACTGGCGAGCTCAAGATGTTGAAACTGCGTTCGAGGTACTGTTTCTTTGACGTTGTATGCATGTGGAAATGGACCAAATACAATATATAATATATATTGATATATAATGAATCAGATGTATATATATATAGATTGATCTATGTACAGAAAGTTGTCACATGTATATGTGCTCAGGAATGTATACATACATACACAACCTATTTCGTTGGAGAACGGCCCGTACAGAAATGCCTCCGAGGGCCAGTCTTGTTGTCGATCTCGAGCAGGTTGCAGATGTTGAAAAGCCTTGCCTCAACAGGAGACCCAAAAGGACGTAGGTCGACGTAGCTCCCTATCTGCGGTCCTTTTTGTATCACCCTTTTGAGAGGCACATACCCCCATTCCACGGTTCATCATCATTTTTTTCTCCCTTGTAAAAGTCATCAATTTATGTAAATCAGTAAATGCAGCATTTTTTGACACATCGAAATAGCCCCATGGTATTTCCATATAAATATAAGCATCATTAAGCATCATATTCCCATTATATCTCCATCATATTTCCCAAGGAAGCAATAGATTCAATAGATCTCTCAGCATAATTGAGCAATGTCAATACACTGGTTCATTGATGCTTTGGCTGGTGGTTTCAAACATTTGGTATTTTCCATAATATATGGGATAATCCTTCCCATTGACGAAGTCATATTTTTCAAGATGGTTAAAACCACCAACCAGTTATTTGGTCTTGTACTACCTGGCTTATTCGATCTTATGACATGACTGATTTTGTTGGAATCCTACTCACAATATCTCGTAACTTCTCGTAACATGACTATGGAACATCAGCATTTTCAATAGGTAAGTCATCTGTAAATTGGCCACTTTCCATAGCTATCTAACAAATTTCCGGAGGGCAAGCAACCAGGCAACCAGTCTCTTTTAGAATTCGCACCATGTTTTGAACACTGCTTGAATTCTGCACTGCGCTACAAGGCCATCATCATGTTCACGTCTGCTTTGACTTGCAGTAGCCTCATTGCCTTGGCCTCAGGGAAATCGGGGAAAGGCTAATGCCTGTCTTGTCCCTTGTCTTTGGTTGGTGGTTTGGAACCATGGAATTTTGACTGACTTTCCATGAAAAGTTGGGAATTTCATCATCCCAACTGACTTTCACTCCATCATTTTTCAGAGGGGTAGGTTGAAACCACCAACCAGTTATTTGTTGATGTATATATATATATTGGGTAGATCCTAATACCTATAACAGTCAAAAAACAAATTTTCTTCATAAGTTGAGGAAGCTATTTTTTTTCGCTCCCTCCGTGACACTTTTCGTGCTCTAGTTCGTGCTTTTTTTTTCGCTCCCTCCGTGACACTTTTCGTGCTCTAGTTCGTGCTTTTTTTTTCGCTCCCTCCGTGACACTTTTCGTGCTCTAGTTTGTG